>JGI24707J26582_10001927_pt1 | contig 15999 bp, 15 predicted proteins | sample BioPla1DNA1_FD_26582 | JGI IMG/M metagenome (IMG submission 26582) | reverse complement strand
AAAAAAGCCCGATATCTTGCGACATCGAGCTAAACTACCTAACGGTACTTTCTCTTGCGAGCCGCCTCAGACTTCTTCTTCCTCCGAACGCTAGGCTTTTCGTAATGCTCGCGTTTTCTTGCCTCTGATAAAACTCCTGACATGCGAATCTGCCTCTTGAAACGGCGCAGAGCATTGTCGAGGGACTCATTTTTGCCTACTTTTACTTCTGCCACATATATCCCTCCTTCCAATGCTAATTGCCTTGAGAACATTTGCATCTCATTATTCTGTGGGGATATAATACATTACCTATTATAATCTATTCTTTATGCACGGTCAATATTTAACCTGGAGGCCACTGCAGCGATCTTCCCCCTAAGAGGTGGAAATGGAGATGGGGAACAGTCTGACCCCCGTGGGTACCGATGTTGAGTACCACCCGATAACCCATCTCGAGATTTTCCCTCTGCGCCATCTCCTGTACTGCCAAAAGCAGGTCTCCTAACAGATCCCGGTCTTCGGCCTCGGCCTGATCTAAGCTGACGATATGCTTTTTAGGTATCACAAGTATATGCGTTGGTGCTTGGGGATTGAGATCCCTGAAGGCAACTAGGTTTTCCTTTTCCAACAGCAGCTCTGAAGGCACTTCACCCTTGGCGATTTTACAGAATATGCAATCGCTCATTCTACCATTTCAGCCCCTTCCTGTCTGATCAGCTGAGCGCGAACTTCTTCAGAGTCGGCAGCGATAACTGAAACGGTGACAAAAGTATCTACCAAGTCTTCTGCGTCCGCTGGGAACCTCACCCGCACGTAATTGTCAGTGTGTCCCACACACTCACCCGCTTCCACCTGTTCCACCAGAACANGCACTTCCTGCCCTACCAGTGACTGATGGAAAGCTTCTGCCGCCTCTTCACCTATCTTGATTAGACATTTACTGCGNTCTTCCTTCACTTCGGCCGGAATCTGCTCTGGAAATCTGGCAGCTGCTGTACCTGCCCGGCGGGAATATTTGAAAACGTGCATTTTGCTGAAGGAAGCCTTTTCAACCAAGTCCCTTGTGTCCTGGAAATCTACCGCCGTCTCGCCGGGAAAACCCACCATAACATCGGTGGTGATGGCCACCTCTGGAATCCTGCTCCGCACCTTTTCCACCACCGTGAGATACTCTCTGCGGGAGTACTTGCGGCGCATGCGCTTCAGCACTGCATCGCTGCCGCTCTGGAGGGGAAGATGGAAATGGCGGCACAAAACGGGGTGTTCTGCCACCAGTTCAATGAGCTCATCGGTCACCTCCGATGGGTCGATGGAACTGAGTCTCAGTCTAACCAGCCCCGGTAGATCGGCGATCCTTTTGGCGATTTCAGCTAAGTCAGGGGCACCGTCCCCCAAATCCCGCCCATACAGACCGAGATGAATTCCGGTGAGTACTATCTCCCTGTAACCGTGGTCTACCAGCTGCCGCGCCTGTTCCAAGACACTTTCAGGTTCTCTGCTACGGGATGGGCCCCGGGCAAAGGGGACCCGGCAATAGGTACAGAACTGATCGCAGCCGTCCTGGATTTTCAATACCGCCCGTGTGCGCCCGGAAAAATCTAGGGCAGGCAGATCTTCAAACTCGGTTACATCCCTGATTTCCGCCACCAAACTGGCTGCGCCAACCGCTGCCTCAACCTTTTCCACAATGTTATCCCGGGACGATGTACCCACCAAGAGGGAAACCCCTTCTAAGGCCGAAATCTTCTCCGGTGCAACTTGAGCCAGGCAGCCCATGACAACTACTTTGGCGTCAGGGTTCTGCTTATGCGCCCGGCGGATCATCTGCCGGGATTTCCGATCGCCAAAATTGGTCACGGTACACGTGTTGATCAGGTAGACATCCGCTTCCTCGTGGAAATCAACAAGCTCGTAGCCCGCCTCGGTGAACTGTGTTACAACGCTGTTTGTATCATACTGGTTGACCTTACAACCTAAGGTGATCACACCCAGCCGTTTCTGCTTATTCTTCATCCCAAATCTCCCCATCTATACCCGATCAGGCTCAGGGCTACCACCCCAGCCGTTTCTGTTCTTAGAATCCTGGGCCCGAGCGAAATGGGCTCCACTCCTGCTTCAGCCAACAGTTCAGCCTCATCGGGAGCAAAACCGCCTTCCGGTCCGATCACAATGGAAACAGCAGACGGTTCCGCTGTAATACGGCTTAATGTCNTCTTCTCTTCTCCTTCGTAAGCAAGTAGGACAAGTTCACCTTCACCGATCCGCCTTTTGACCNCGCTCACAAGCTCTTGCCAGCCAAGAACTGGGCTCACTTGGGGCAGACGAGTACGGCCGCACTGCTTGGCAGCCTCTACTGCTATTCGCTCCCACCGTTGGCGGCGCGTCTCCCTCTGTTTATCAGCTAGTTTCACCACAGTAAAGCGAGATGAAAACGGGACTACCTCAGCTGCGCCAAGTTCAACCGCCTTCTGCACAACCCAGTCCATCTTATCCCCTTTGGCTAAACCCTGGAATAAAGTTATGGACAAGGGCGGCTCATAGTGAGCGCTCTCAGTCTCTCTAACAAGGCCGCGCACCNGATCCCCTGTTTCNGTAATCTCCACCTTATGCAAGAGCCCCTCTGTATCTATGCATTCAATCTCATCGCCAGGCCGCAGACGCAGCACCCGTGTAATGTGGTGCGCATCGTCTCCCCAGATTTCGCAATCATTTCCCCGGGGTTGACCTGGACCTAGAAAAAACCTAGCCAGCTCAGTCACTCCTCTGGAAAAGGTAAGCTATCCATTCTTTNCGCTGAAAACGACGGAGCAGACGCAGGTCAGTTTCCCCACTCCGCTGTAGGACATCAGCATCCCTTGAGTCAATTACGCCAGAGGCTATAAAAAACCCTCCCGGTTTCAAAACACTGCTTACCTGGGGCAGCATGTCCATGATCACATCTGCCACAATATTGGCCACAATAATGTCCGGTTCGCCCGTGAGGTCCCCAATGGATCCTTGGGAAACGGAAAAATCAAGGCCATTCATATCCCGGTTTTCACAGGCAACCCTCACCGCTACCGGATCGATGTCTACCGCCTCCACCTGAGCTCCCAGTTTGGCGGCTGTGACTGCCAGTATACCCGAACCTGTGCCCACGTCCCAAACCAGCTTATCTGTCAAATTGAGCTGCTGCAATATCTCAACGCAGAGGGCAGTGGTGGGATGGGTACCGGCACCAAAGGCCATACCCGGATCCAGGAGAACAACAGCTTCATCTCCTGCCCGGCGTTCAACTTCCAACCAGGAAGGTTGAATCAAAACGCGGCCAATGCGTAGGGGTTTGTAATGCTCCTTCCAAGCCTGAGACCAGTCCTTTTCATCCACGTAAGCAACTGAAAGGCTGACTGAGCCCGGGTCAAATCCGTATTCAACCAGGTTCAGCAGATCCTGCTTCAGATCTGCCAACCGCTTGCCGCTCAGTTCTTGGGCCAAATAACAAGAAATTGTTACTTCATCGGATACTTCCGCCTCGGGAACATAATCCCCCCAGCCCAAATCTCGAGCCCGATCATACAGGGCCGAATCCTCCACTGCATAGTTGGTAACACCCCACCGTTCCAGCACCGCATTGGCGCCTTCAAGGGCGGTCCTATTTAGGACTATTTTCACTTCCTGCCAGCGACTCATCGCTCAAGCCCCTTTCTCTAAACAAGCAAAGGCCGCCCTGAAAGGGCAGCCTATCAGCGCCATGCATCTTTAACCCTCTTGAAAAAACTCTTGTTCTCATCTGGAACCTCTGCGCCTCCCGCTTTGGCGAATTCACGCAACAGGTCCTTCTGTTGTTTGGTCAGTTTCTGGGGCGTAACTACTCTGACTTCTACCAACTGATCGCCCCTACCGCCGCCCCGCAAACTCTGAATACCCTTGTTCCGCAGCCGGAAAATCCTACCGGACTGGGTCCCTTCGGGGATACGCATCTTAACCGCACCATCCAGTGTTTGGACCTCGATCTCATCGCCTAAAGCGGCCTGGACAAAGGAAATCGGTACTTCGCAGAAAATGTCCCTGCCTTCCCGCCGGAAGAANTCGTGGGGTTTAACCCGTACACTCACCAGAAGATCACCCGGAGGTCCTCCGCGGTAACCTACATCGCCGCGTCCGGTTATGCGCAGAACCTGGCCGTTGTCTATACCTGCAGGGATCTGGACGTTGATCTGACTTGTCTTGCGAACAGTTCCACTGCCGTGACAGACGGTACAGGCTGTTTCAACCGTCTTCCCTTCACCCCCACAGCGGCCGCACGTGCGGGTACTGGTCATCCTGCCAAAGGGAGTCTGTTGTACAGTACGCACCTGGCCCGAACCATTGCAGTCCGGACAGGTCACAATAGGTGTTCCAGGTTCAGCCCGATTGCCGTGGCAGTGGTGACAGGTTTCAGTCCGGGTGACGGACAGATCCTTTTCGGTACCAAAGGCAGCTTCTTCAAACTCAATTGTCACTTCAACGCGAAGGTCCGCACCCCTTTGGGGCCGGGTGGCCTGGCGACCGCCAAAGCCGCCAAAAAACACCTCACTAAAGAGATCGCCTAGATCATCAAAACCAAAACCGCCAAAGTCTTCAAAACCGCCGAACCCGCCTTTTCCCATCTGATCAAAGGCCGCGTGGCCGAACTGATCGTACTGCTGACGGCGTTCAGGGTCCCCTAACACGGCGTAAGCCTCGTTGATCTCTTTGAACTTTTCTTCTGCGTCGGGCTCTTTGTTAACGTCAGGATGCAGCCTCCGGGCCAATTTCCTGTACGCCTTTTTTATCTCTTCATCGGATGCATTCCTGGGAACGCCCAACACATCGTAATAATCTCGTTTGGCCAAGCATTACACCGCCTATTCCTGCTGACTATGACTCCTCCGTAAAGTCAGCATCCACTATGTCTTCATCCTGCCCTCCACCTGTGGGCCCAGCTGCTTCCGGACCGGCCTGGCCAGAAGCCTGCTGCGTTTGCTGATAAAGTTCACTGGAGATCTTGTGCAGCACTGCATCCAAAGCCTTCATTTTGGCCTTGATTTCCTCCGTGTCATCCTTCTCAACGGCAGCCTGCAGCTCACTTTTGGCCTTTTCCACTTCTGCCTTCTGTTCGGCAGTTACCTTATCACCCAGTTCATTTAGGGTGCGGTCAACGGCCCAGAGGGAGTTGTCTGCCTGGTTGCGCAGCTCGATTTTTTCCCGCTTTTGTTTGTCTTCTTCCGCGTGTTTTTCTGCCTCTTCAACCATGCGGTCAATGTCATCCTTAGTCAAACCAGTGGAAGAGGTAACAGTAATGGTCTGTTCACGGCCTGTGCCCAAGTCTTTAGCCGTCACGTTGACAATACCGTTGCGGTCAATATCAAAGGTGACCTCAATTTGGGGCACACCGCGGGGTGCCGGCGGAATTCCAGTGAGCTGAAAGCGCCCTAATGTGACGTTATCCGCTGCCATAGGCCGCTCACCCTGAAGTACATGAATGTCAACCGCGGGCTGATTATCTGCCGCGGTGGTAAAAATCTGCGTTTCTCTGCAGGGGATGGACGTATTACGCTTAATCAGAGTGGTCATAACTCCACCCAGTGTCTCAATACCCAGCGACAGGGGGGTTACGTCCACCAATACGAGACCTTGGCCCGCATCGAACTCGCCTGCTAATACACCGGCCTGAACCGCTGCGCCGAGGGCAACGCACTCGTCCGGGTTGATGCCCTTGTACGCTTCCTTACCCATCAACTTCTCAATCGCTTCCTGTACCGCAGGAATCCTTGTGGAACCGCCCACCAACAAAACCCGATCGATATCTTCTGGTTTGAGCTGAGCATCAGACAGCGCCTGGCGGATAGGCTCGAGTGTCTTTTGCACAAGGTCTGCCGTTAGCTCATTGAATTTCGCCCGGGTCAGGTCGATATCCAAGTGGACCGGCCCACTGGGAGTTGCGCTGATAAAGGGCAGGTTGATGTTGGTCTGGGATATACCAGAAAGCTCTATTTTAGCCTTTTCTGCCGCTTCCCTCAGACGCTGCATAGCCATTTTATCCTGGCTGAGGTCAACACCCGTTTCTTTCTTAAACTCGCTGATCAGATAGTTGGTTATTCTCNCATCAAAATCATCGCCGCCCAGGCGGTTGTTGCCGCTGGTGGCCTTAACGCCCACGTAACCCTCATCCATTTCCAAAATGGAAACGTCGAAGGTACCTCCGCCTAAGTCAAAGACGAGTACCGTCTGTTCATGCTCTTTATCCAGACCATATGCAACTGCAGCGGCAGTGGGTTCGTTAATGATCCGCAGAACCTCTAGGCCTGCAATTGTACCTGCGTCTTTAGTGGCCTGCCTTTGGGCATCTGTAAAGTAAGCGGGGACTGTAATGACCGCCTTGGATACCTCTTCACCCAAATAGGCCTCTGCCTCTTCCTTTAATTTCCGCAGAACCATAGCGGAGATCTCCTGGGGTGTCCAACCCTTACCATCAATAGTAACCTTATAATCAGTTCCCATGTGCCGCTTNATGGACATAATCGTCCGGTCAGGATTGGTAACAGCCTGTCGTTTGGCCATCTGGCCAACAAGACGGTCACCGTCTTTGGTAAAGGCGACAACCGAAGGGGTAGTCCGCGAACCTTCTGCGTTAGGAATAATGACCGGCTCTCCGCCTTCCATTACTGCAACGACTGAGTTTGTAGTACCTAAGTCAATACCGATTACTTTTGACATTATTCTTCCTCCTCGTTCTGACCTACCAACACTTTTGCATGCCGCAGCACTTTTCCGTTAAGTAAATATCCAGTTTGGATCGCTTTTATGACCTTTAAGGAACCGCCGCTGTCCCCCTGCATGGAGATTGCGTCGTGGAACTGGGGATCAAAGGCTTCTCCTTCCGCTCTGATTACTTCCAAACCGTGCTGACTCAAAGCGGCTAACAGGCCCTCAAACACCATGCACATCCCCTGCTGAAAAGGATCCTGCTCCTCACCATTCTCCTGCCCCTGGGACCCAAGTGCCCGTTCAAAATTATCCAGGACGGGCAGTATGTCTATTAGAAGCTTTTCGTTGGCATCATTGACGATGCTTTCCATCTGCACTCTGGTGCGGCGACGGAAGTTCTCAAAGTCTGCTTTAAGACGCAGGATCTGCTGTTTTAGCAGGATATTTTCCTTCTCCAACTCTTCTACGCTGGCAGCCTCAGCACCCTCATCGTACTGCAACTCCTGCTCATTTACGGCTTCCTCAGCTTCAACTTCTTCTAACACCCGTTCCTCGTTGTTTTTTTNCGACACGCAAGCAACCCCCTCAAAAAATGACCCCTGCTGGCGCAAGGGTTCGCCTTTATTCTAACTGGCCGCACCANAGCGGTTATTTCTGCTCTGTTAGATACTCACTCAAAGAATGGGAAACCAATCCCACTGCGGCCACGACCTTCGCATAATCCATCCGAGTTGGCCCAATCACGCCTAGAGTGCCCACCACATCACCGCCCACATAATATGTGCAGCTAATTACACTGCAGTCGTGGAGGGAGCTGATTTCGTTCTCGCTGCCTATCACAACCTGAACCCCGCTGGGAGTGGAGACACTATTCAGCAGGCTGAGAAGCCTTTCTTTTTCTTCCAGGATCTCCAAAAGCGCGATGGCCCGTTCCACATCGCGGAATTCGGGTTGATTCAAGATGTTCACTGCACCGGAAGCGAAAACCTGTTCATTCCTCTCTTCCACTAAACCCTGCAGAAGCAGCTCCACCAACACCTTACCAATATCCCCGTAGTCACGGGCAATCTCATTGAGGATGGTCGTCCCTAAGTCCTGGTAAGTGACCCCTCGCAGCTTCTGGTTTAGCACCAGTGAGAGCTCATAGAGTTCCGCCGGCGTATACGTCTGCTCAGTCCGGATCAGACGGTTTTTCACCACACCGGGATGGAGCACGACAGTGAGCAAAATCCCCGAATCTTCAATTGCCGCCAACTGCAGGTGTTTCAACACAAGCTGATCTGCGGCGGGCGCAACAGCCAGGGAAATGGAGTCGGTAAGCAGAGCTAAGAGGCGGGAAGCCTCATGGATGGCCTGTTTTAGACCCAACCTAGCCTTAGCAAAACTCTCATGTATTCTCACCCTATCCCCCTGGGAAAAGGGATAGGGACTCATTAACGAGTCGACGTAAAAACGATAGCCTTTATCGGAAGGAATGCGGCCCGCCGATACATGGGGTTGATGCAGGTAGCCTATCTCCTCCAGATCCGCCATTTCATTGCGGATCGTGGCGGACGAGACACCCAGATCATGTCTGCGCGCAATTGTACGGGAGCCCACCGGCTCAGCAGTTTCAATATAGCTATCAATAATGGCGCGAAGCACCTTCTTTTTCCGCTCACCCAACATGGTCTGCCGCCCTCCTTTTTAGCACTCAAGAGGATAGAGTGCTAACATTATTTAACCATAAAATATCACTTCAACTTGCGTTTGTCAAGTGGGCTCGTCCTAGCGGAGAAAGGCCCCTGACACCAGGTTTTCCAGGAAAAGGCCCCGTTTTGTGACGCGGAGATGGCCATCTGTGTGTTCAACCAAACCCCTCGCCATCAAGTCGGCTATCTGTTCAGGATAAACATCGAAGTAACTGACGCCATAGCGCAGACGGAATGATTCCTCACTCACACCTGCCAAAAGCCGCATACCCACCATCATGGTCTCATCCATTTCCTCCTCCAGGGTAACAGAAATGCTGCTGCGGGTGGGCAGCTTGCCTTCTCCGATGTCGTGAATATACCCCCAAACATCAGGGGCATTGGTGTAACGAGTCCGTCCTAAATAACCGGTTGCTCCTGGGCCGAGCCCAAGAAAGGGTTGGTTGTACCAATAAAGAAGATTATGGCGGGATTGGCGGCCAGGTCTGGAAAAATTAGATATTTCATAATGCACATACCCGGCAGCAGTGAGGATTCTAATTGCAGTTTCGAACATCTCGGCTTGGAGATCATGGCTAGGAAGCTTGAGGAGCCCAGCCCTTTCCCAATCGGCAAAGGGGGTACCCTCTTCAAGGATTAGGCTGTAACAAGAAAAATGTTCAGGCTCAAGTGCTAACGCCTGTTCAAGTGTATCTACCCAGTCCCCCATTGTCTGCCCAGGCAGACCGAACATCAGATCCAAATTGACATTGCCAATCCCCGCCCGCCTGATCCGTTTTACACTGCTTATGATTTGATCGGCGCTGTGGAGGCGGCCCAATGACCGCAGCAGGGAATCTTGAAAAGCCTGAGCTCCCAGACTAATCCTGTTTACTCCTGCAGCACCTAATAGCTTCAGTCCTTCGTAAGATAGTGTATTGGGGTTTGCTTCCACGGTGATTTCGGCTTGTGGAGAGAGGGGTAGTTCTGTACGAAAAAACGTAACCAACTCCGCCAGATCCTCTGCCGGTAAGATGGTAGGCGTACCGCCACCTAAGAAGAGTGAATTGAAGTAATGCCCTGCCCATTGGGATTGGTAGAGCAGAGCTTCTTTGCGCAGAGAAACAAGATAGCTGCTGACAACCCCAGCGAAGTCCGCGTGGGCGCCAGCAACTATCGAATAGAAGTCACAGTAATAACATTTGTGTTCGCAGAAGGGAACATGGATGTAGATACCCAAAGTTTGTTCCATAGTGGTCCACCTAATCCACCTTTAAAATAGCCATAAAGGCTTCCTGGGGGACGTCCACATTACCCAAGCTCTTCATGCGTTTTTTGCCTTCCTTCTGCTTTTCGAGCAGTTTGCGCTTACGGCTCACGTCACCGCCGTAGCACTTGGCTAAGACGTCCTTCCGCAGGGCCCGCACTGTTTCCCTGGCAATAATCTTATGGCCGATAGCNGCCTGGATAGGCACTTCAAACTGCTGCCTGGGAATGACTTCTTTCAGCTTTTCCACCAGGCTGCGTCCCCTANCCTGCGCCTTATCGGCATGGATAATGCAGGAGAGGGCGTCGACCGGGTTGCCGTTGAGCAGAATATCGAGTTTGACAACCTGGGCTTCTCGGTAACCGATGAACTCGTAATCTAAGGAGGCATAGCCCTTTGTCCGTGACTTCAGCCGGTCAAAGAAATCCATCAGGATTTCCGCCAAGGGCAGCTCGTATTCCAAGTGGGCCCGTTCGGGCGTAACATACTGCATGTTGAGGAAGATTCCCCGGCGATCCTGGCAAAGATCCATCACTGCTCCCACAAAGTCATCTGGCACCATAACGCTCGCCCGTACATAGGGTTCTTTAATATGGTCAATCTCGGTGGGATCGGGCAGTGCCGCAGGATTATCCACTTCCAACACGGTCCCGTCCTTCTTTACAACCTGGTAAACTACACTGGGAGCAGTAGTAATTAGATCGAGATCAAACTCCCGCTCTAAACGCTCCTGCACGATTTCCAGGTGCAGCAGACCCAAAAAGCCACAACGGTAGCCAAAACCCAAAGCCACAGAGGATTCGGCCTCAAAAGTAAGAGAGGCATCATTCAGCTGCAGTTTTTGCAGGGCATCCCGCAGATCGAGGTATTCTTCGTTAATCACAGGATACAGACCACAGAAAACCATGGGTTTAGCTGGGCGATAACCGGAGAGGGGCTCCTTGGCCGGTCTGGCCGCTACCGTAATGGTATCCCCCACTCGCGTATCCCGCACATCTTTCATACTGGCAATAACGCAGCCCACGTCGCCAGGGCCCAAGGCAGCGACACTAACCATGGCCGGCCGGAACACGCCTAGTTCGTCCACTTCAAATTCTCTGCCGCTGCTCATCATGCGGATGATGTCACCTTTGCGAATGGTACCGTCCACAACCCTAGCGTAGGCCACCGCTCCCCGGTACTGATCATAATGGGAGTCGAAAATCATTGCCCGTGCCGGAGCGTCCGGATCGCCTTTGGGGGCGGGAATACGCTGTACGATTGCTTCCAGCACATCCACTATTCCCTGGCCTGTGCGGGCGCTGACTAAAACCGCTTCATCGCCTGAAAAGCCAATGGACTCCTCCAGCTCCTGTTTGACTCTTTCCGGATCCGCATTGGGNAGGTCGATTTTATTAATGACAGGTATTACTTCCAAGTCATGATCTAGGGCAAGATAGAGATTTGCTAAAGTCTGGGCTTCAATACCTTGGGAAGCATCGATCACCAAAAGAGCACCCTCACAGGCCGCAAGGCTNCGCGATACTTCATAGGAAAAATCCACGTGCCCCGGGGTGTCAATCAGATTGAGGACGTATTCTTCGCCGTCGGCTGCCTTGTAGTTCAACCGGACAGCCTGCAGCTTAATGGTAATCCCCCGCTCCCTCTCCAAATCCATGGAGTCGAGAACCTGATCAGCCATCTCCCGGTCACTCAGTGCCCCGGTGTATTCCAAGATGCGATCGGCAAGCGTTGATTTCCCATGGTCAATATGGGCAATGATACAGAAGTTACGGATGTTCTTCTGGGACATACTTCTACCAATTCCTTTGCACGTAATTTAGCGGCTTTATTATATCATACAAAGGGTGTAATTCAAAACCATGGATCACTGACCATCGGCATCAGCAGAATCCCGTTTCTTGAGCCTGCGGCTGACTAAGCCAAGGACAAACTGTGTTTCTTCCATCCGCAGTAACAAGCTCATCAAAGCATAAACCAACATCCCCACGCCGATGGCGCCAAAGGTCTGGATGAACTGACCCAGTTTCCTGGTGAGATCCACTCTGGCTCCCAATAGTCCAGCAGTGTAGTGGGCGGCAACGCCCATAACCAGCGAACCTACAATCGCCTTAGTGATGGTGGAGGCCAGTCTAGAACCGCCCAAACCACCAAGTCTACTACCAAGTACAGCTAGGGCCGCCGCCATGTTGAAAAGGGAACTGAGGGAAAACGCCAGGGCTAGACCGCCTGCACCTAAAGAAGTCCAGCGTAAAAAGGCTATGCTGAGNAGAAAGTTCAGCACCACGCCGGCAAACCCGATTTTCACCGGAGTAACGGTATCCTGCAGCGAATAGTAGCCACGGGTTGTGACCTGAATGGCCGCCTGGGCAAAGAGCCCGGGAACATAAAAAAGTAGAGCATAAGCTGTAGCCAGCGTATCAACGGCGGTGAACTCACCTGATTCAAAGAGAAGACGCACAATGGGTNCCCTCAATACAGCCATACCCACCGCAGAGGGGATAGTTATAAAAGCGATTACCCGCAGACCAAAAAGGAAGGTGTCTTTGAACTCCTCCCTCCTATCTCGGGCAATCAGACGTGATAGGGTTGGGAAAATGGCAGTTGAGATCCCCATGGCAAAAATCCCAAGGGGAAAGTTGATCAGCCTGTTAGCAAGGCGCAGCGCCACAATTGAGCCTGTCTCCAAGGTGGAGGCCAGGTTTTGGCCTACAATAATATTGATCTGGGCAATAGACAAGCCAATCACGGCCGGCAGCATCAATTTACCCATACGGCGGATGCCCGGATGTTTGAGATCGATCACAGCTCGATAATTGCCCCGGGCGCGGCGCAACACTTCCGGTAGCTGAATGGAAAAACTGCCCACCGCACCAATAATTGTGCCAACTGCCATACCCATTATCCCCAGTGGACGACCCAAACCGTAGGCTCCAAAAATCTGTCCTGAATTGTAAAGAATGGGGCCCAGGGCCGGCTTGGTAAAGCTCTGGTACGAATTTAAGACACCCATGGACAGCCCGGAAAGGGCGGTGAAAAAGACAGCGGGAAAGGTTACCCTCATTAGGAGTACCAAGAGATCCTTCTGCTCACCGCTGAACCCCACACCAACCAAGGGTGCCAGAACAGGGGTGAAAATCACACCAAAGATCATAATCGCCAACAGGGCTAAAACAGTAAGATTCAAAAAGATACTGGCCACATGCCAGGCTTCCTTTTCCTGATCTTTGGCCAAGTATTCGGTGAAAACGGGAATAAAGGCGGAGCTTAATGCCCCACCCACCAACAACTGATACATTAAGTCAGGCAGCGCAAAGGCGGCAAAGAACACATCCGTAATACCAGTACGCCCAAAGACCTCTGCCACTGCCCTTTCCCGGATAAAACCCAAAATCCTACTGATCAAAATGGCTGACATCACAATGCCAGCTGCTTTAGTAACTTGTCTCCTGCTCTGAGTCTCCATCGTTCTCCCCTTCCCGCAACAACATAGACTATTCGCCTCGGTTAGTACAATTCCTGTCAGAGGACACGAACAAGGACGTTGGCCAACAACTCTGCGGCTAGGAGAGCCTCTTCTAAAGTGTTTTCCACCGAGCCCAACTCCACAATGATACTGTGGGGATGGAGATGCTGGTTGTAGCGGGCCTGGGTCTGCACCTGAATGGGACGCATTAGACTAGGGTACATCTCATCGCAAACCGCCTTGATTTTGCGGGCGAAGTCCAGATTCTCCCGGAAGTTTGGATGGGACAGGGGAATCGCTTCTGCCGTTCCTACCACTAAACAGATCCTGGCCACACTGCGACCGTCAATCATAACAGATGGTCCCGGCACGCCTGCGTCGCGGTGGAGATCAATTACGAGTTCGATCCCTTTGTTTCGACTCAGGATATCCCTTACCGTCCGCTCCGAATTGGCGTAACTGTGGTTGATGTTAGGCAGGGTGTGAATGCGTGTTTCATGCAGGGCTGGGACTCCCAGTCTGTTTAGGGCATTGTACAGATGACGCCCAACCGCCATCACCCCGGTAATTGTGGGATCAGCCAGGTTGCGAAATTGATAATGCCCCAAGCTGGATTGGGACGCAGGTATGGAGCGACCAAGATACATCTCGGAAGTATGGGTATGGTAAATCAACACCTTGGGCGATAGACTGCGTTGAACAGGCTCCTCCTCCCTCGCCGCAGGTGGAGTTGGACGCACCGGATCGGGGGCAAATGTCAGCTCCTGGATAAAAACAAATGGACGTTCTTCCCATGCCCGCAGCTGCTCCGGTCCATGGCCCGCGAAGGGCAGTGTGAGCCGCAATATGCTCAGGGGGTCGTACAGGTCATAGGAAGTGAGGAGATAAACAAAGGAACGCAGATCAAACTGCCGGGTCATACCCGGCTCGAGTTCTGCCGTGTTGGGCATACCCAAGCGAAGCAGGGACCTGGCTAACGCATGGTCAAAGGCATCTTCGGTGGAAAGCAGCTGATAACTGCTGAAAACTAGGGCAAAAAAAATAAGTGCCAGGATGATCCGGGGAAGAATCACACCGACCCTCCCACGGATCAAGCGGCGGCGAATTCTGGCTCGGATTTTGCGCAGTCTAAAGCGCATATCACCACCTCTTCCTCTTCCCAACTATATTTCCGGGACAAGGAAAATATGATAGACTTGGTCTAGGCAAGCTGTGAGAGGAAGGGATGATGAAATGCGCTTGGCAAGATGGGTTGGACTGATCGTAGTCCTAGTATTAATTGGTCTTGTGGGCTGGCGTTTCCTAATGCTTCAGCAACAGGTAGGTTCACTTGCGACAGAGCTGACTACGCTCAAAACTAAGTTAGCCGAACTTGAAGAGCCTCCTGCCCAGAAAGAACACGCGGTAATCTTTCTGATCAAGTCAACGCCCACCGACTTTTTCCTGGTACCGATCAGCCGCGAACTACATGGGCCCGCCACACCCCATACGGCGCTCCAGGCACTTTTGGCGGGACCCCAAGGGGATGAAGACCTAATACCTTCCGTTCCACCTACCACCCGTCTCCTCGGCCTAAGTATCCACGCCGGGTTGGCCACGGTGAACTTCAGCCAAGAAATCGTCCAGGACTTCAACGGCGGCGCGTTAATTGAATCCTATCTGATCGAAGCGGTAGTGAACACCCTAACCGAGTTCCCCGAAATTGAGAGGGTGCAGTTCTTGGTAGAAGGGGAGCGGATCGAAACTATCGGCGGCCATATCTTGATTTCCGAGCCGATCACGCGCTCAACCAATTAACTTAGATACTTAAACACCTCGTCGTAGCTCACACCCTCATGGAAGGCGGTGTTGAGGGCACCGGCTATAACATCGCTCACCTCTTCGATCAAGACGTCTATCTCCTTGGGAGTGACAATCATGGTACCGAGATAGGGATCGAGCAGGCTGGCCATGAGACGACGTTTGTCCATTGGCGGCTGGGGCGGAGGCGGGTTAGACAACAGCATTTCCGGATCCACGTTGAACTGCACACCCTGGGAAGGATGGCCTTCCTGGGGTTTTTGCTGATTCTGTTCCAAGAGTTCCATGGCATCGGAGATGATTGTTACCGCATGGACCACAGTGGGAATGCCGATTGCGATCACGGGCACACCCATACTCTCCCGGTTGATGGCCAAACGCCGGTTACCCACGCCCGCTCCCGGGTTGATGCCAGTGTCTGAGATTTGGATGGTACTGCAGAGTCTATCCACACTGCGGCTTGCTAAAGCATCGATACAGATCACAGCCTTAGCCCCGATCCGATCAACAACTCCCATAATTATCTCCCCTGTCTCAATGCCCGTTAGGCCCAACACCCCAGGGGATATGGCGGCAATGGGTCGAAGCCCTTTCCTCAGCTCCGGCGGAGTCATCTCCAAGAGATGGCGTGTCACCATTAAGCTCTCCACTACCCGGGGTCCCAACGCGTCAGGCGTGGCGTTCCAATTGCCTAACCCCACCACGATCACGCTGTCTTCTGGACCAAGGCCCGCCTCTGTAAGAAACCAGTCTATTTCCTTCGCCGTTAGTTCCGCTATCGTCTCGTGCACATCGCGATTGTGCTCCCTCAGGGCAGTCGATTCCAGAGTACTGTAATTTCCCTGCGGCTTACCCATCAATTGGGCACCTAAATCGCTTTCCACCTTAATACGNGTCACCAACACACCCTCGTGATCTTCAGTATGGACCTGTACGCCCGGTAGTTCGGGCGGTCCCTCCCGCTCAATCACCGCTTGATGTGACTCCAGTGCTAAGTCGGTCCTCACATTGTATTTTTCAAAAAGTCGATCTGCTGTTTCCAAATTCGACATACTCTCCCTCCAATCAGTGTTAGATTAACCTAAAAGAGAGTTGTTATTCAATTA
>JGI24707J26582_10001925_pt1 | contig 16001 bp, 13 predicted proteins | sample BioPla1DNA1_FD_26582 | JGI IMG/M metagenome (IMG submission 26582) | reverse complement strand
ATTTTTCTGAATAACTAATACCCAACATCCGTACAGCTCCTTCTAACGTACTATTACTCTATAGTTTTAAACTCAAGTAAATAGACTATGTCAGAAGGAGCTGTATGTTTCTCAAAATATAAACTTAAATAAACCAACCAAATAAGAAACAGATTGCACTGTCAATCAAAAGAATAANTATTNAAACCAGTAAAATCAACCAATTATGATGAAGCTATATACATTTATATTGGCACTATTTTTAATAAGTTGTGGCAGTAGTGAAGATTCAAAAGAGGCACCCCCACAATCAACAGAACCAAATATAACTTGTCAACCAGAATCATTATCTTTTCCAGCAATAGGTGAAGAAGAAAAAGTAAAAATAAAATCGACAACAGCATGGGAAGCTACATCAAATAGTGATTGGTGTACAATCACTCCAAAAAAAGGTTTTGCTGGTGAGTCTTTAGTCTCATTGAAAGTTATGCCTAATGAAGGATTAAACGAACGTCAAGCCACAATAACTTTTCATAGTGGAGAGTATAAAAAAGAATTCATTGTAACACAGGGCAACGATGAAGTTATATTTAAAATNTTACCCNAGCATTTGAGTTTTGAANCTAAAGTTGAAAAAAAAGAGTTATCTGTCTTATCAGCTAATACATGGACTGTTCAGTCTTCAGACAATTGGTTACAAGTTTCTCCTCAACAAGGTGATGCAGGTGAAACTCCACTAATTGTGCAAGTAAGCAACAATGAAACACAAGAAGAACGGGCTACGACTCTTGTTTTTCAATCGAATGGTGAACTCTACGAATATAAAATTCGACAAGAAGGTGTTTATGTACCTGAAGGATATACTTTAGTTTGGCAAGATGAATTCACAGAGCAGACAACAAATGGAAAACCAGCTTTACCAAATACTGACAAGTGGTGGTTTGAAACAGGAGATCATGGTTGGGGAAACAACGAGTTACAAGACTATATTGATCGTATAGATGGATCAGATACCTGTTCAGTGGTAAACAATGGTACACTAAAAATTATTGCACAGAAAAAAGAAAATAGAATTTTATCTATTCGTATGAATACCAAAGAAGATTGGACCTATGGATATTTTGAAGCCCGATTAAAGTTACCAACAGGAAAAGGGACATGGCCTGCTTTTTGGATGATGCCAACAGATTTTTCAGATGGTTGGCCTTTATGTGGTGAAATTGATATTATGGAGGAAGTAGGATACCGACCAAACTGGGTATCATCAGCCATTCACACAAAAAAATACAATCACTCCATTCAAACAGAAAAAACAGGTGAAATATTCTTATCTTCTGCTCAAGATGAGTTTCATATCTACGCATTAGAATGGACCAAGGACTATATCCGAACATTTGTAGATGGTAAAGAGATTTTCAAATTTGAAAATGACAATCAAGGGAACAAGGAATCATGGCCCTTTAACAAACCTTTTTACCTCAAACTAAACTTGGCTTGGGGAGGAAACTGGGGCGGATCTCAAGGAGTAGATGAATCAGTTCTTCCTGCGACTTACGAAGTAGATTACGTACGTGTATATCAAAAAAAGAATTAAGCAAATGAAAGGAATTAAACAAATAGCAATAGGAATAGCTTTTTTGTTAGTGTTTTTAACGGCTTGTAAAGAACAAAAATCAACACAAACAGAAAAAAACATAGAACAAAAAGTAGAACAATTACTCCAACAAATGACATTGGAAGAAAAATTAGGACAGATGAATCAAATCAGTCCTTTTGGAGACGATGAAGCGATAAAAGAAGGAGTAAAGAATGGCACAATTGGTTCTATATTAAATATTATAGAACCTAATCAAGTCAATGAATTACAACGGATCGCCTTAGAAGAGTCTCGTTTAGGTATTCCTATTCTTATTGCACGAGATGTAATTCATGGATTTAAAACTATTTTTCCAATCCCATTAGGACAGGCTGCTACTTTTAACCCTATTACTGTTGAATATGGAGCTCGTATAGCAGCTATCGAGGCAAGCTCAGTGGGAATACAATGGACTTTTGCACCTATGATTGACATCTCACGCGATCCACGTTGGGGTCGCATAGCTGAGAGTTTAGGGGAAGACCCATATTTAGCGAGTACATTAGGTTCTGCAATGGTCAGAGGATTCCAAGGAGACTCCCTACATCTACCAACTGCAATTGCTGCGTGCCCTAAGCACTTTGTAGGATATGGAGCATCAGAAGGGGGTAAGGACTATAACTCAACTTTTATTCCTGAGCGTCAATTACGCAATGTATACCTTCCTCCTTTTGAAGCTGCTGCTCAAGCGGGTGCAGCTACCTTTATGACTTCATTTAACGATAACGATGGCATTCCTGCTACGGCAAACTCCTTTGTTTTAAAAGACATTTTACGTGATGAATGGAACTTTGATGGAATTGTAGTAACAGATTGGGCTTCAGCAGCTGAAATGATCACACATGGTTTTGTAGCTGACGATAAAGAAGCAACTGAAAAATCAGTAAATGCAGGAGTTGATATGGAAATGGTAAGTGGTATGTTTATCCGTAGAATACCTGAGCTTATTAAAGAAGGAAAAGTTAAGGAACAAACTATAAATCAAGCAGTACGTAATATTTTACGCATTAAGTTTCGTTTGGGATTATTTGATAATCCCTACGTAGATGAACAAGCTCCTTCCCCTTTCTATAATGCACATCATTTGGAGGCAGCTAAACAAATGGCTGTAGAATCAATGATTTTACTTAAAAACGAGAAAGAAACTCTGCCACTTTCTACAGATATTAAGACTTTAGCTGTAGTTGGACCAATGGCAGATGCTCCACACGACCAACTTGGCACATGGATTTTTGATGGAGACAAACAGTACACCCAGACTCCTTTAGCTGCTTTGAAAAAAGAGTTTGGTGACCAGTTTAATATTTTATATGAACCGGGACTAGAATTTTCTAGAGATCGAAATACTAAACACTTTCCTCAAGCAGTCAATATAGCACAGAAAGCAGATGCAGTAGTGCTATTTCTTGGAGAGGAGGCTATTTTAACGGGTGAAGCGCATAGTCTTGCAGATATAAATTTAGTGGGTGCTCAATCGGAATTAGTAAAAGTTCTAGCCCAAACGGGTAAACCATTAATTACAGTAATTATGGCAGGACGTCCATTGGCTATTGAACAAGAAGTGAAACTATCGGATGCTGTATTGTATTCTTTTCATCCAGGAACTATGGGGGGACCTGCGTTAGTTGACCTACTTTTTGGTAAAGAAGTTCCAAGTGGTAAGACTCCTGTTACTTTTCCTAAAACTTCAGGGCAAATTCCTATTTATTATGCACATAATAACACAGGACGCCCAGCAACTGGTAATGAATTATTGTTAGATCAAATTCCTTTAGAAGCTGGTCAAACTTCACTAGGAAACACATCATTTCATTTAGATGCAGGATTTCATCCACTCTTTCCTTTTGGGTATGGACTCTCTTATACAACTTTTGAATACAGTAATATTCAATTATCAGCAAATCAACTCAAAGAGCATGAAGTGCTAACGATTAGTTTTGATTTGGAAAATACAGGTAAGCTCCGAGGTACAGAAATAGCTCAGTTATATGTGCGTGATGTTGTAGGATCAATTACACGTCCTATTAAAGAGTTGAAGCGTTATAAGCGAGTTACACTAGACCCTAAAGAGAAACAAAAAGTAACGTTTGAACTTCCTATAAAGGAACTTGCTTTTTGGAACATTGATTTAAAACGAGTAGTTGAGCCCGGTGAATTTCATCTATGGGTAGCTCCTCATAGTGCGGCAACAGGTGAACCGTTAGTATTTGAAGTAATATGATAAATATATTTATATGAGATATTTCTATTTTCAACTATTAATACTTTGTTTGTGGGTGGGATGTAGTTCTCCTACTTCCTCACCTGCGACAAAGAGTTTTATGCGTGTAGAGGGAGTTAACTTAATTGACTCCACAGGAAACAAGTTTTTTATTCAGGGTACAAATCTCGGTAATTGGTTAAATCCCGAAGGATATATGTTCCGCTTTCAACAAGCAAGTTCTCCAACTAAAATTAATCAGATGTTTTGTGAATTAGTGGGACCCGATTTTACGGCACAATTCTGGTCGGATTTTAAGGATCACTATATTACAGAAAAAGATATTACTTTTATTGCAAGTACTGGTGCTAATACAATTCGTTTGCCCCTTCATTATAAGTTATTTACAGAAGAAGATTATATGGGACTCACTCATAATCAGGATGGCTTTCAACGTATTGATCAAGTCATAGAATGGTGTAGAAAAGAAGGTCTTTACTTAATACTTGAGATTCATGATGCTCCAGGTGGACAAACGGGTGATAATATTGATGATAGTTATGGGTATCCTTGGTTGTTTGAGAGTGAAACGAGTCAGGCTCTTTTTTGCTCTATTTGGCAACGGATTGCAGATTATTACAAAGACGAGCCTTTAATTTTAGGCTATGAGTTAATGAATGAACCCATAGCTCCTTATTTTGACAATATGGAGGAATTAAACCAAAAGCTTGAACCACTATATAAACGAGCAGTAGCAGCTATTCGTGTAGTAGATAGTGAGCATATTATTTTATTAGGAGGTGCTCAATGGAATGGTAATTTTAATCCATTTACTGATGCTTCGTTCGACAAACAATTAATGTACACCTGCCATCGTTACGGAGGAGAGCCTACTAGTGAAGCTATCGCATCTTTTATTCATTTTAGAGATAGTGTACAACTTCCTATGTATATGGGTGAAATTGGACACAATACAGAAGAGTGGCAAGAACAATTTTGTAGCACATTAATAGCACATAATATTGGTTATACATTTTGGCCATATAAAAAAATGGATGGTTCATGTTTTACTGCTATTACAGCTCCTACAAACTGGTCTTTAATAGTTGATTTTGCAGAATCACCACGGGCAACTTTTGATGAAGTACGTAAAGCTCGTCCGAATCAAAAAGAAGCTCAAAAAGTTTTGCAAGAATTTATAGAGAACTGTAAATGGGAAAACTGCAAAATACAAGAAGGATATATTCGCTCTTTATTGCTAAATAATAAACTACATTAGTTCAACACAACGAAAATTGATATAAGAATATATAACTCTTTCAATAATAAACCTTTAGACTATAAGTTTATTTAGAGAATAAAAGAATCAATAGAATATTATATATAATAAACGGAATCATATGTTAAAAAGAACAATTCTTATCAGTCTGTCTCTGTTTCTATGTTGTAACATGGCAACAGCACAGAAAAAAACACCTCTTTATCTGGATGACACTCAACCCTTAGAAGATCGAGTAGAGGATGCTCTAGCTAGAATGACAACAGAGGAAAAAGTTGCATTGATTCATGCTCAATCAAAGTTTAGTTCACCCGGAGTACCACGATTAGGTATTCCTGAGAATTGGATGAGTGATGGGCCACATGGTATACGGGCCGAGGTGATGTGGGACGAGTGGTATGGAGCTAACTGGACCAATGACTCATGCATAGCATTCCCTGCCTTAACTTGTTTAGCAGCTAGCTGGGACCCTGCCCTATCCAAAGCTTACGGAGTAGCCATCGGAGAAGAAGCTAGATATCGTAATAAGAATGTATTGTTAGGTCCTGGAGTCAATATTTATCGCACCCCTTTGAATGGTCGGAATTTTGAATATATGGGAGAAGACCCCTTTTTAGCTTCTAAAATGGTTGTACCTTACATTCATGGGGTTCAACAGAATGGAGTGGCTGCTTGTGTAAAACATTTTGCTGTAAATAACCAAGAAGAACACCGACACGGTATTGATGTTGTGGTAAGCGATCGTGCACTACACGAAATTTACCTACCTGCTTTTAAGGCTGCTGTACACGAAGGAAAAGCTTGGGCCATTATGGGAGCTTATAATAAGTATAAAGGACAATATTGTTGTCACAATGAATTTCTTTTGAATGATATCCTTAAAAAAGACTGGGGCTTTGATGGTGTAGTTGTTTCTGACTGGGGAGGTACACACGATACAAATCAAGCTATTAAAAATGGCTTAGATATGGAATTTGGTAGTTGGACCGATGGACTAAGTTGGGGAGCAAGTAATGCTTATGATAATTACTATTTAGCCAATCCTTATTTAGATTTATTAAAAAAAGGTAAAGTTACTGATAACGAGCTAAACGATAAAGTTCGTCGTGTATTGCGCTTATCCTTCCGAACTACCATGAACAAAAATCGTCCTTGGGGATCGTTTGGTACAGAAGAACATGCATTAGTAGGACGAACAATTGCTCAAGCGGGTATAGTTCTTCTTAAAAATGAAAAGCACACTTTACCTATTGATTTAAATCAGCATAAAAAAATTCTCGTAGTAGGTGAAAATGCAACTAAAAGCATGACAATTGGTGGAGGCTCTTCTTCATTAAAAGTGAAGTATGAAGTTTCTCCATTGGAAGGTATACAACATTTTGTCGGCAACCGAGGTTCAGTAAAGTTTGTTGAAGGCTATCGTTCTCCAGCTGTTCGTGAACAAGATGTAGAAGGCGCGGTTGATCCTGAATCCGAGTTTATTGATTATGTTCAACTTCGTCAAGAAGCAGTAGAAGCAGCACGTCAAGCAGACTTTGTGGTTTTTGTAGGAGGATTGAATAAAAACCCAGGACAAGATTGCGAAGGTGGAGATCGTTCTACAATGGACTTATCATACGAACAAGACGCCTTGATTGATGCTCTAGTACAAGCAAACACAAATTTGGCTATAGTAATGATATCTGGAAATGCCTACACTATGCCTTGGGTTAAACGTGTTCCTGCTATTTTACAAGCATGGTATGGAGGAACTGAAGCTGGTAATGCCTTAGCTCCAATTCTTTTTGGTGAAGTCAATCCTTCAGGAAAACTTCCTTTTACTTTTCCAGCTAAATTAACTGATAATGGTGCTCACGCTATCGGTGAATATCCCGGAGAAAATGGACGTGTAGAATATAAAGATGATATTTTTGTGGGATACCGCTGGACAGAAAAAGAGAAAATAAAACCACTCTTTGCTTTTGGTCATGGATTAAGTTATACCACTTTTGAGTATGGAAAGGTGCACTTGACAAACAACTCAATGGATATAGAAGGTTCATTAACAGCTTCTGTCACGGTAAAAAATACAGGTAGTCGTGAAGGGGCTGAGATTGTTCAATTATATATTGGTGAGAAAAAGCCAAAAGTGTCTCGTCCATTAAAGGAGCTGAAAGGTTTTGAAAAAATTCACTTGCAACCCAATGAAGAGCAGACTATCTTTTTTACTATAGATAAAAATCTATTGAGTTTTTATGATGAAGAGAAACAACAATGGAGTGTAGAACCAGGTAAATTTGAACTTTTTATTGGAGCAGCTTCTGATAATATCTTAACAAAGACTTCTTTTACAGTAAAAAAATAATTGTTCTATCTTTACTATAAATAAGCTAAAATTTGAAGTGTTTTTCTAATCCTATATTAAAAGTAAGGATTGAAAAACACTTCTTTTTTACTACACAAACAATAAAAGATTTAGTTATACATTTGAATCACCTACAAAAGTAAAGGGAAGAACATCAAAATATTATTTTTATAGAAATATAAAACATTATGCAATGTTCTCAAATACTCCTAGAGCTAGTTGCTTAATTTTACCAGCAAAGTTCCTTACCTATTTCAAGATTACCAAAGTGCCTAAAGTGAAAAATATTATTACTGTTTTTAGGGATGAGTATGATACTTTATTGGCTCAGCTCAAAGGTTATAAAGTAGAATCTAAAGATTTTTTCTAAATCCCATAACTATCCAGGACTTTCCTGTCCGATTTAAGAAGACTACCCTAAAATACGTCCTCACAAGTAGTATGAGTCTACAACTCAGCAATACTTGATCAACAGAGATGACTTATTGGCTCAAAAAATGCATACTCAAAAAAGTGCGGTTTTTGAAAAATTACCTAGAAATAAATCCCATATCGGTCCTCCTCTCTTGAACCTATTTGCCATATTCATGGGGATGCTTTTAGAGCGAGACACGATAAAGAAGCATCTAATTTTTAGTAAAAAAACACGAAGAAACAATTACTAGCAAGAAGAAAATATATTCTTCTTAAATCTCCTAATAAATGGTCGAATAACCAAAAGAAAGAGCCAAGATTGCTTTGCGCAATATCCTGATAAAAAAGAATCCTATAATCTATTTCAAAGGATTCGATTGATTTTTAATCGTAAAACTAGAAACCAATATATAAATAACTAAAAAACACTTAGATAAGATTCTAAATATTTAAGACTATTCAACAACAGACCAGGTTAACACAAACTCAGGATATATCCTATAGAAAATATTAAACAATCGATTATCTACTGTTCTAGATTCTTGTGCTAAAAAACTACCATAACTTTCAGTTTGAAAAGGTTCTATTTTCAAATGTTTCTTGAAGTCAACATTCTGTTCATTTAGAATTTTAAAAACCACTTCTTTTGCAGACCAATGTAATAAATACGACCATCTCTTTTCTCCCTGAAACACAGTAGGACTTTCATCTAAACGGATAAAACGACTCACTAAAGAATCAATTTTCATTCCATACTTTTCGATATCAATTCCCACAACGTATTGATTACTTAAAATAATAGCCACAAAATCACCACTGTGAGATATACTAATATGATAAGAGTTATCACTCAAATATGGCTTTCCATTAGGATGGTAAGCTATTCTCTTCTCCTCCCCTAACATATGCTTTAACAATATTCGGGTAGTAATATATTCTAATTGCCTCTTACTCGATGAAAAATTTTCAATCTCATTTTCATAGCGTGAACTATTATCAAAAGATAAGAGTAACTCATCAAGTGACTCCTGCATTTTCCATATTCCCCATGAGTGAGTTTTATTTTTATGAATCCGCATTAAAGGCATGTAAATGTAAGTATTGAATTATTAAACAAGAATAAACTATTCTTCTTTATCTTTCTTTTCGGAATGAGGCTTAATCGTAAACTTCACCTTCAAAATACGACGATTATCCATTTCTAAAACATCAAAAGTGAAGTTTTTATATTTTAATTGTTCCCCTCTATTGGGAAAATCACCTTTCAACTCTAAAACAAGACCTGCAACAGTATCAGCATCTCCCATTATATCTTCGAAAAACTCTTCAGATAAATCAGTAATCTTATAAAAATCCGTTAACTGAGTTTTAGCCTCAAAAATCCATATGTTTTGTGCTAATTTAATATAAGGCTTCTCTTCTTCATCATATTCGTCATGAATCTCCCCTACAATTTCTTCAATTATATCCTCCATAGTAATGATTCCAGAAGTTCCTCCAAATTCATCAACAACTACTGCAATATGTACTCTATTAGCTTGAAAATCTCGTAAAAGATCATCAATCATTTTTGTCTCGGGTACAAAATAAGCGGGACGAATTAAGGATTGCCAACGAAAAGTGTTTCCTTTATTAATATGAGGTAGCAAATCTTTAATATAAAGAATACCTTTGATATTATCTTTAGATTCAGAGTAAACAGGAATTCGAGAGTAAACATTGTCCACAATACATTCTAACACTTCTAAATAAGGTGTTTTGATATCTAAATCCACCATATCTAAACGTGAAGTCATTACTTCTTTAGCTGTTTCTCCTCCAAAGCGAATAATACCCTCCAAAATATTGCTTTCCTCCGACAAATCTGTCTTATCTGTCAACTCTAGCGCATGTGATAACTCATCTACAGATATACCTTGATTTTTAGGTACAAAGTGTTTATTTAAAAACCCTGTTGAACGTTTTAACACAACTGCTATAGGATAAAAGAACTTTTTAAAAAACAATATACCTGGAGCTACAAATCGACAAAATGGCAAAACCTTTTGAGTAGAATAGACTTTAGGCATTATTTCACCAAAAAGTAATAACAAAAAAGTCAAAATTACCGTAAGAATAACAAACTCTGCAATAGGTGAATAGAAGCTAAAAACATTCATAAAAAAGAAATTGCAAAGCATAATTATAGTAACATTCACAAAATTATTAGCTACTAAAATTGTAGCCAACAACATTTCAGAGTCAGCTAATAATGTTTTAATTTTCTTATCCGCAGAGTGATTTTCTTCCTCTATCTCATTTAAATCAGAAGGCGAAAGAGAAAAGAATGCAATTTCTGATGCTGAAGCAAAAGCAGAAACACCAAGCAAAAGCCCAGCCAATGCAATAGCTATTATCGCAGAGACAGATGGGGCTGTAACCGATATATTTAATACGTCGGTTAACAAAAAAACAATAAAACAAGGGGCAGGGTCCAAAATTTAATATTTAATTAAACACATACTAGAACCGCATATAAATTCTTCATATGTTGTTTACTATTCTAGTCTAAAACGGTAAATCATCTACAGAATCAGCAGGTAAATCAGGATTCTCTGAAGTAGGACTATTCTGTGATTTAGCAGCTTGTTGGTGATTAGTGTCAGAAGAATTAGAAAAACTTCTGGGGGTTAACATTTCTAAATTATCAACAAAAATCTCTGTAATATAACGTTTAACGCCAGCTTGGTCATCGTAAGAACGTGTTCTTATCTTACCCTCAATATACAACTTATCGCCTTTATTTACATATTTTTCAGCCACTTCAGCTAAACCACGCCAAAGTACTAAATTGTGCCACTCAGTACGCTCAGGTACTTGAGTACCATTAGCTAAAGTGTATCCTCTTTCACTGGTAGCTAATGGAAAGTTAGCTACTGCCACCCCATTATCAAGATAACGAACATCGGGGTCTTTACCTACATTTCCAATTAAAATTACTTTATTTATTGCCATAACTTTATATTTTACAACGGTATTTTTTTAATCTCATTTTTAGACTATCAAATCCAACCGTTATTCTATTGTCAAAAATAAGGAGAAAAAAAACATAATACAAGACAACCTTGTTTTTATTCAAGGAATTTATCTATAAACTCATGCATAAGTCGCGAGACAGGATATTTTTCCAAATCATCCAAATTAACTAGTAGAAAACGACTCAATGTATCTTCTGCATGAGGTAATGTTACCTTATAAAAATTAGTATGTATAATTTGATGAGACAATACGTGTTTTATATTTTCAACCACCGGTGCTATATTTACATTACTTATGCCCTCAAACCACTCTTTCCAACTCACATTTGTAACAATCTCTTGCAGTGAATTATTCTTCTTCGTTTCAATTAATGGAAACTCATAAAGATTCATCCAAATATCTTTATCAATACGTTTATTTAAGAAAGTGAACTTTTTATCTATTTCAATATAAAAATAATTAAAATAACGATTACGTACCTTGACCCTACTTTTTTTCACTGGTAACAAATCGATTGTTCCCTCATCTAAAGCAATACAATGAGATGAAAAAGGACAAATAGAACAATGGGGAGATTTAGGCGTACAATGTAATGCCCCAAACTCCATCATTCCTTGATTATATATGTCTGGTTGATTAATATCTATGAGTTCTTGAGACAACTCTTTGAATATACGCTTTCCTGCAGCAGTATCGATAGGATCATCAATACCAAAGCATCGAGACAATACACGATATACATTACCATCAATCGCAGGATAGGGCATTTTATAAGCAAAGGAACAAATAGCTGCTGCAGTATAATCCCCTACTCCTTTTAGTGCTAAAACATCTTCATATGTTGTAGGAAAAACCCCGTTCATACTTTTTGCCGCAGCATGCATATTGCGAGCTCTAGAGTAATAACCTAGTCCTTGCCAACATTTTAACACTTCATCCTCAGCAGCAGCAGCTAAATCGCTTACAGTAGGAAACTTCTCGATAAATCGTAAATAATAATCATATCCTTGTGCTACTCGGGTTTGTTGCAATATAACTTCTGATACCCAAATACGATAAGGATCAGTAATATTTCGCCAAGGTAAATCTCTCTTATTCTCTAAATACCAACCTATAATTTCTTCACTAAACGTTTTTTTCATCTCCGTTGTATTTAAAGCAAAGATACTACATAATGCATTTATACCTTAATTTCTTATAAGATCTTCACTTTGTTACTGAAAATCCAAAGAATAACATTCAGACAAGAGAAATTTATTTTATTATATTTTCCAGCTAATAACATAGAAATAATATTTTATTTGCATAAAAANCAAGCAGATAAACAAAATAAAACTATATTTGCTGTATTATAAGGTGAAATAGATCTTATATATTGGATTTCATTCTTTAAAAGGCTATAATTAGTTATATATCAAAAGGAAGGAAGAATTATCGTTTATCGTTTTTTGTTGTTTTATATTTTTTTGCAAACCGAAAAAGCTATATATTTGCAAACCAAAATTATCGATATAAATAACTAAATATTATTTAATTCAAAAAAATGACTAAAGCAGACGTTGTAAACGAAATTTCAAAGAAAACCGGAATAGAAAAAGCGACAGCACTTGCTGCGGTAGAGGCTTTCATGGAGGTTGTTAAGGAATCCTTAGCAACTAATGAAAATGTTTACCTTCGCGGTTTTGGTAGTTTTATAGTGAAAAAGAGAGCAGAAAAAACAGCTCGCAACATCTCTAAAAATACAACTATCATTATTCCAGCACACTATATCCCTTCGTTTAAGCCTTCAAAGATGTTTACTAATTTAGTAAAAAAGAATAACAAGGTCAAGAAGAAAAATAAAGATTAATAAAGAATATAATTTTAAGTATTAACCCTATAAAGCGATAAGCATATGCCAAGCGGAAAAAAGAAAAAAAGACGTAAAATGTCTACTCACAAACGTAAAAAAAGACTAAGAAAGAATAGACATAAAAGCAAAAAATAACTTGTGAGTCTAAAGTAATAACTATAACAAACTTGGAGGTATTTATGCTTTCAAGTTTGTTTGTTTTTCAAGCAAACCAACGATTATTTTTGTAATAAAACAACAAAATAATCAAAAAGTAAAAGTATAATTTAAAAGAATAACTGTGACAAGCGAACTAGTAGTAGATGTACAACCCAAAGAAATATCTATAGCTTTACTAGAAGATAAAAGTCTTGTAGAGCTACAAAGCGAAGAAAGTTCTAACACTTTCTCCGTTGGAAATATTTACTTTGGTCGCGTCAAGAAATTGATGCCAGGATTGAATGCTTGTTTCGTTGATGTCGGTTATGAGAAAGATGCTTTTCTTCATTATTTAGATTTAGGTCCTCAATTTAACTCTCTTGATCGTTTTACAAGACGAGTTACAAGTAACAGAAAAAAATTAGCTCCTATCAGTAAAGCTGCTATTCATCCAGACCTTAAAAAGGGTGGTACAATATCAGACGTATTAAAAGTAGGACAAGAAGTTGTAGTTCAAGTAGTAAAAGAGCCCATATCGACTAAAGGCCCTAGACTCTCTTCAGAGCTATCTTTTGCAGGAAGGAACTTAGTCTTAATACCCTTTAATGATAATGTTTCTATCTCTACGAAAATAAAATCAAATGCTGAAAGAGCACGTTTAAAACAGCTTATATTAAGTATAAAACCCAAAAACTTAGGGGTTATTGTACGTACAGCAGCTGAAGGAAAACGTGTTGCTGAGCTCGACAGCGAATTAAAAGTATTAGTAAACCGATGGACTGATGTGACACGAAAAGTTCAAATGGCAACAAAATACCCAACTCTTCTTTATGAGGAAACTAGCCGTATTGTTGCTATACTTCGTGATTTATTCAACCCTTCTTTTGAAAACATTCACGTCAATCAAGAAGAGGTTTACAACGAAATTAAAAATTACATTTCATTAATTGCTCCTGAACGGACCAATATTGTAAAACTATATAGAGGAAAACGACCTATATTTGATAATTTTAATATTACCAAACAAATTCAATCATCGTTTGGTAAAACTGTATCTTATAAACGTGGAGCTTACTTAATTATTGAAAGGACCGAAGCTTTATGTGCTATAGATGTAAACAGTGGTAATCGCACAAAAAATGCAAATGGACAAGAAGCTAATGCCCTAGAGGTGAATCTGGGAGCAGCAGATGAAATTGCAAGACAACTGCGATTACGTGATATTGGAGGGATAATAGTTATCGATTTCATCGATATGGGTGATTCCTCTAATCGTCAAAAAGTATATGAAAGAATGTGCTCTAATATGCAAAAGGATAGAGCCAAACATAATATTTTACCATTAAGTAAATTTGGATTGATGCAAATTACTCGACAAAGAGTACGCCCAGCAATGACTGTTGATACAGCTGAGACCTGTCCTACTTGTTTTGGAGAAGGAAAAATCAAATCATCCATTCTATTTACTGATGCATTAGAAAGTAAAATAGATTATCTTGTCCACAAAATGAAGACAAAGAAATTTTCTCTGCACCTTCATCCTTATGTTGCTGCCTATATCAATCAAGGAGTATTCTCCATTAAAAGAAAATGGCAAATGCAATATGGTTTTGGGATGAAAATAATACCTAATCAGAAACTGGCTTTTCTCCAGTATCTTTTTTATGATGCTAAAGGTGAAGAAATTGATATGAAAGAAAATATCGAAATCAAATAGAAAATGAGGGCTGATAAATATCTCGATATTATACGAGAGAATATCAGCCCTTTTTATTTTTTAATATTACAAAAAAACTACAATAATACAGTCATGACCTTTCTAGAAAACATAATTTATTTCATTAAGTTATAAATCTTCTGTGTATCTTTTGCGTTCAAACCTAAATAATTCCCGATAGACTCCCCCATATTCTGGTGTAAACGTTTAACCATTTCATCAATGTTGGGTTGATCAATTCCTAACTCAGAGAAAGTTGTTGGCATTCCTATTTCTTTTAAAAAGACTTTTAATAAAGCTATTCCTTGCTTTGCTATCTCATGCTTATCTTTACCATTAGGAGTTACGTCCCACACACGTATTGCATATTGAGCTATTTTATCCACATTATGCCTAGCTACATAAGACATCCATGCAGGAAAAACAACAGCTAATCCAGCTCCATGTGCCACACCATATAAAGCACTTATCTCATGCTCCATAAAGTGTGAAGCCCAGTCCTCCTCTCGCCCTGTTCCCAAAATTCCATTATGTGCTAATGTTCCAGCCCACATTATGCTTGCACGTGCCCCATAATTAGTAGGGTCTTCTTTTAGTCGTAATGCTTCTTTGATAATGACTTTCAATAGGGACTCACAAAGACTATCAGTTAACTCTACCTCTTTTGTATTTGAGAAATATCGCTCCATTATATGAGCCATCATATCTACTATACCAGCAGCAGTATGATAAGCAGGAAGTGTATAAGTAAGTTCAGGATTCATAATAGAAAAGACAGGACGTAACACTCCTGGTGTACGCAAACTTAATTTTTGAAGTGTTTGTACTTTTGTAATTACACTATTACCAGATCCTTCGCTTCCTGCCGCAGGAATAGTCAAAACAACTCCAACTTTAAGTGCTTTTTTAGGTATTTCCTTACCTTCAAAATAATCCCAAAAGTCACCCTCATAAAGTACACCTGCAGCAATTGCTTTTGCAGTATCAATAACTGATCCTCCTCCAACTGCTAATATCAAATCAATTTTATCCTTTCTACAAAGCTCAATACCTTGGTAAACCTTTGTATCTAAAGGATTAGGTTGAATCCCCCCTAATCTAGAATAGGTTATATTAGCTGAATCTAATTTGTTTTCTATTCTATCTAATAAACCACTTTTAAATATCGATCCTCCTCCAAAAACTAATAGAATATTACTTCCACCATACTTCTTCACTAAGTCTGCAACCTGTAATTCACTATCCTTACCAAAAACAAATTCAGTAGGACTATAAAATGTAAAATTATTCATGGCTATATCGTTACTTTGTTTCTTATTTCAAAATCACTACTGTCCACTAAAAATATTGCACCGTAAAATAGTTGACTGAAAAGATAAGTCAATATGGCCTACACGACAGTGTAGGGCAGGTTGCCTTGCTTA
>JGI24707J26582_10001922_pt1 | contig 16028 bp, 16 predicted proteins | sample BioPla1DNA1_FD_26582 | JGI IMG/M metagenome (IMG submission 26582) | reverse complement strand
CGGCGGTTTTCTCATTATACCCATCCCCCCCCGCAAAATTTCGCCCCAATTCTTTTGGAAATGTTTGGAAACCCGCTAAACGGTTTTCCCGTATTCCCCCGTTATGGTAAATTAGGTTACAAGGTTGCGGGTTTTCCTTTAATTATCTCCGTTTATCGCATCGAGTTCTAATTGTTATTGGGTGGTGAAAGAAATGCCGGTAAGTAGTATCCAAAAGAAGGCGCAACAAAAAGATCCCCAACGACGACCACGTGATGCGTCCGGTCGTTTCATGGCCAGGGAGGTTACGCGGGAGGAAAAAAGAATTTTGGAACGGGCAGAAGCTCGAAAGTTAGCCCGGTACCACCTCCCTACAGCCATTCGTATCATGGCAGATATTATGATAGACGGCGGTGTTCGCCCAGACATTCGTCTCGATGCTGCAAAAGCGCTTGCGGATCGCGCTGAAGGTCGCCCCAGGGCCATGACGGTTGATGTCGAGGGCCCGGCGCTGCGGATTCAGGTCGGGGGCCCAGCAAAAAAACCAAAAAAGCAGGGATAATTCCCAGGGATATTTTACCATCCCTGACAGGTATTAGGGGAAAAATGCCAAAAACATTGGAGGTTTGTTAATGAAGTATCGTAAAAAGCCGGTAATTGTTGAGGCAGTTCAGTGGACTGGTTCTAATGTAGAAGAAATAGAGCCCCTTACTGGGTGCTCTCCCTCTATGAGAAAGTTTAAGGTTCTTCCTGATGGGCTTCTTATGATTAGGACGTTAGAAGGCGACATGATAGCGTCTAAGGGCGACTATATTATCAAAGGGATTCAGGGGGAATTTTACCCTTGCAAACCGGATATTTTTGAGGCTATCTATGAGGCGGTTGTGTGAACATCCCAGATAAGTTGATAATAAGGGTCTTGCTTTAACAGCATGGCGTCTAAGATAGGCGCCATCGGACATCGGGGGTAACCCGGTGGCATGGTGGGGGAAACCCTGCCATGCTGAGAATCCCGGCGCCACCTGTGGAGACATACTTCTGTTTTAACCAGGCTTGCGCCAGACAAACTCAAGGGGGCTTAAATTGCCCCAGCACGCTACGACGTGTGGGAACCTTGGGAGCCTGGTTAAGTTTATATCAGCACGGCTCCTTTTATCGTGGTTATTACTTTTTCTTGATTGTCGCTTCTTTAAACTCGGATTGATTGCTTGTACTATCCTTTACTTATAGCTTTTAAGTGTAATCTGTACGGCGAATTAATTACGGATAAATTACGGGGTGATTACAGTATTTACACCTCCCAAAGGCTTCAACTGGCACTGGTTTCAATGTGATCACTGTGGAGAGTTATACATAGTAATTCTTTTTAACAAAGACCAGGATGTTTCCTGTCCCTACTGCCATGAATTTTCAGAACAGATGTATGGTGGCGAAGTGCATTTTGGCTTGAGGGTGGTTAAATGAGTCAAGAGGAAAGGGTCTGGATAGCGACAGACAAGCAGTCGGAGTTTTTAAACGCTGAAGAAGATGAAGTTCTATTCGGAGGAAGTGTAGGGGGAGGAAAGCTGTTAGACGTTAACACTCCCATTCCTACGCCGGAAGGGTTTAAGCTACTTTCCGACATACACCCAGGCGACCTTGTTTTTGGGCTTGATGGCAGGGTTCATGTAGTATTGTTTGAATCTGACATTGTTGTTGCTAATGCCTGGAGGCTGTTTTTTGATGATGGGTCAGAGATTATTGCGCATGATGACCATTTGTGGTTGACCTATACTTACAAAGAAAGGGATCAACTAACAAAAAGAACTCCGGAATATAGGGCCTGGAGGCGCAAAAACAGAAAAAGCAGGGTAAGTGGCAATAAAAGCAAGAAGTTTACAGAATCGCTAGTTAAACGAAATAAGGCCAGGGTTGGAGAAGGTGTACTACCTCCCCCGACTGGCAAAATAAGAACAACCAGTGAAATTGTTGACACTCTTACTGTAAGGCATGGTATTACCAACCATGCCATTCCTGTTACCAAGGCGCTTGACCTTCCCGAAAAGGACTTACTGATAGATCCTTACTTGCTGGGCCTTTGGCTTGGGGATGGGCATAGCGATGCTGGTAGTATAACAACTATGGATGAAGAAGTTGTTAAGGCCGTTAGCATGTTTTATGAAATTAGCAATGTAACTAGTGGCAATTCTGGGAAAGCGAACACGTACTCATTTAAGGGCTTGGTAACCGATCTTCGCTCCCTTGGTGTACTAAACAATAAGCATGTTCCGGAAGACTATTTGTGGGGCTCTCCTGCCCAAAGGTTGGCATTACTTCAAGGGTTAATGGATAGCGACGGATCGGTTTGTAATGGAAGTGCTGAATTTACAAGCACTATTCCTGTATTAGCAGAAGCGGTTGCCCATCTATTGCGGTCTTTTGGGAACAAAGCTACCGTTACAGAAAAAGATGCCCGGCTATATGACAAATATTGCGGGAAGAGGTATGTTGTAAAGTGTAGGCCAAATTTAAGAGTATTCCGTCTTTCCCGCAAAGCAGACAAACAAAAACTTTCTACCCGCATGACAACTAGATTTCACTATATTGTTGGTGCAGAAAGAACAGGTTTTATAACAATGAAATGTATCAGAGTATCTGCTAAAGATAATTTATTTCTAGCTGGGAAAAGCATGGTCCCGACACATAACACTCAGGCACTCTTAATTCTTTGTGCTATGCGCTGCATGCAAGTTCCCGGTGCTCACGTGTTATTTTTAAGACGGACTTTCCCCGAGCTAGAGATGTCTGCCATTAAGGTTTCCCATGAATTGCTAGCCGGGACTGGTCCTAAGTACGATGGGGGGAAACACAGATGGGAGTTTCCCCACAAGGGATCCCCTGATTCAGTTCTTCAGTTTGGGTATTTAGAAAAAGACAATGATGTATTTAGATACTATTCTGCCGAATTTGATTTAATCTGTTTTGATGAATTAACACAATTTACTAAGCACCAATATATTTACATGTTAGCCCGGTGCAGGACTTCTAAACAAGGAGTCCAACCACTAATTAGATCTGCTTCCAACCCCGGCGGTGTTGGCATGGCCTGGGTTAAAAAAAGGTTTATTGATGCCTGTAAAGGTGGGAAGGTTTATAAAGATCCCGGGACGGGGATGACAAGAAAATTTATCCCCGCTAAACTAACGGATAACCCGCATTTACTTAAAGCCGATCCAATGTACGTTCAAAGACTAAACCAACTACCGGAACATCTTAGAAAAATGCTTCTAGAGGGTTCCTGGGAGACTACATCCGGTTTAGCGTTCCCGGAGTTTTCGTATGATATCCATGTTTGTGAAACCTTCGCCCCCGAAAGATGGTGGAAAAGATGGCTTGCCAACGACCCCGGGTACACCGATCCATTTGTCTGGTATTCGTTTGCAGTTGGCCCTGATGGGAAAGTTTATGTTTATAGAGAAATTACCAGAGGACCAAAGGATCCGAAACTAACCTATTCAGAACAGGCAAAATTAGTAGTAGATCTATCTTACACAAAAGATCCCGAAACCGGAGAGATGGTAGCCGATGAATATGAATTTAAGGTAACTGGCAGAGACGCATTTTCAAAAAATCCCGAGACAGGGAAATGCATGGTTGACTATTACCATGAAGGCGGGCTATACGGATTTTTGGAACCTCCCAGGGGCGATAAGACGGATCGAAGGTTCAGAAAGGCAGTTTTACATGAATATTTAAGACCGTACAAAAATCAGGAGGGGAAATTGACTGCCAAGCTCCAGATCATGGACTGCTGTGAAAAATTAATCGAAACACTCCCTGTTTTAATGGAGGATGAGAGGGATCCCGAAAGGGTGGCAATCAGCGCGGCGGATCACTATTATGACGCTTTAGGCTATGGTCTTATAAAATGGCATAGCGTTATCTCTCCTGCTCCACAAGAAGGAGTAGGCACCATTGCTCAAATCAAAAACGACCTAGCAAAAAGGGTAAGAAAACAAAGACGGAGGCGGTACTGGTGATTTACAAGGTCGGTTATGGCAAGAAAACCGTTGAAAACAATATCCGGGTTTTAATGAAGCAAGACTCTTTAGACTACGCGACTGCTAGAAAGTCTGCTCTAATGGTGGCCAGAAGTGTTTTTAGAAAGAAACATCCGGGCAGAGATTACCCGGCATACCTGGAGGAATAACTATGCCATTAGCTAGTGGATATTCTTTGCAAACCATTAAGAAGAACATTAGGGAAATGGTTAGAAACGGCCATGAGAAGAACCAGGCCGTAGCCGCTTCTTATGACAATGCTAGAAAAGAGTTTAAGAGACAACATCCCGGTAAGAAATTACCTAAACACCTGGAGGGATAAGAATGCCCGAAATTACCCCATCTCCTATCTACGCATTTTGCGAAACATATTTATGCAAAAACAGGTCAAGGTATAGGATAACCAAACCTGACGGGCCGTTAAGGCTGGGGATGAATCTATGCGAAGAATGTGCCAAGAAAATTATTCTATCTGGGTTAGAGTTATTCCCGGAGCTAATTCCAGAAAAAGAACCCCAAAAAGAAGAGAAAAAGACTAAACCAGAGAAAAAACCAACAAGTAAGCAGGATCTTCTAAGGGGGCGTGCTAAGTGAGCCCATATTTATTTATAGGGTTAATTCTGATCGTGTTTGGTATTCGCGAATGGATCTCTATCAGGCATGAGAAGGAAAGAAAGGAACTGTACGATCGTATCATGTCGGCAGACTTGGAAGAATTTAAAACAAATCAAGACATAAACCCACCCAAAGGCGGCGGGTTTTTAAGAAAAGCAACTAGGGAACATGAGAAATATGTAAAGAAACTTCGGGGGGAGGAATAATAAATGTTTAACCTGGCGCGGAGAAGGCGTTTTGTTCCTCAAACGCAAGACGAATTTATTAAATATGTTAATGACGAACATAAGCGCCGCCAAGATGAGCGCCGGGGCTTTGAATTGCAGTGGCGATTGAATATGGCCTTTATCGAAGGCAACCAGTTTTTAGATATTAACCCGGTGAAATTAACACTGGAGGAAATGCCGGAATTATATAGCGGACAAGAAAGGGAATCGTTTAATCAAATAGCACCAATCATAGAAACAAGATATTCCCGGTTATCTAGAATCAGCCCTATTCTTAAATGTAGGCCGGCTACCAATGAGCAAAAAGACATTCATGCGGCGAAGGTTGGGAGCCACTTATTAAGAAACATAATTTACGAACAAGGAATAATAAAGCTATTAACTGAGTGTTTTGCCTGGATGGAATCCTGCGGGACAGTTATGACTAAAAACGGCTGGGATCCTTCTAAGGGGCAAATTATCGGGCAATTTACCGACATTATAATGAACAACGATGAAGTGTCTTTTAACGATCAAACCATTAAAGAAGGGGAGTTAGACGTAACGGTCTGCCCTCCTCAAGAAATATTCCCCGATTCTTCATACAGACAGGGGATCACACAATGTAAAAGCATTATTCACGCTAAAGCCTATCACGTTGACGAAGTAGACGAAATTTGGAATGTAGAAGTCGATCCGGAAGAGGTTAACGTATTACAATTGCAGCGATCTATGATGGGGGTTAGCGGCTTAGGATATGGGTTGGGCAATTTTATGTTTGGCAATGTCAAGATGGAGGAATTCGCCCTGGTTAAAGAATTATGGCAGCTTCCATCCCGGCATTTTCCGGAAGGGCTATTAGTAATAGTCTGTTCGGATAAATTACTCCACCACGGACCATTACCCTACAATATCGGCGATGATGGAAACGTGGCGTTACCATTTGCTAAACTCGATTGCATTGAACGTCCGGGAGTGTTTTGGGGGAAATCCGTAGTAGAAAGATTAATTCCCTTACAGCGAAGATATAATGCGTTAAGAAACAGAAAGGCTGAATATTTAAACCGCGTAGTATTTGGAGGTTTATGGGTAGAAGAGGGCTCTATAGATATGGACGACTTAGAGGAACACGGAAATGAACCTGGGTATATCGGGCAAGTTAAACGGGGATATAAGTATCCCCAAGAAAGACAGTTTGCTACGTTGCCAGAGGCTTATAGCACTGAGGAGTTTAGCTTGCTTCAAGAATTTAATATGTTAGCCGGGACCTCGGACCTAAGTAGGATTTCTAAAGCCCCTCCGGGGATTAAGTCTGGAAAGGCTATCAGTTTATCTCTAGAACAAGACGATGCCCGACAACACTCAACTGCTATAAACCTAGAACACTTTTTAATAGAAAATGGGAAACAGTGGTTAAGACTGACCAGACAATTTAAGAAGATTCCTTCTGTTCTTAGATCTATAGGGTCAGACAACTTGGTGGAGTTAATAGACTGGACCGGGGCTAGTTTAGAGACTGCTGATGATGTGGTCTTAGACGCCTTGGCACCTATGCTGGAATCTCCGATACAAAGACGTCAAATGGTTTTTGACTTGCTAGGGGCTGGTTTACTAATAGATCCGGCTACCGGTAGAATTGAAAAAGATATGAGAAACAAAATATTTGAGATGCTGCAACTTGGCAATTGGGAATCAGCAGCCTCCGATGATCAATTACAAATATCCAAAGCCAAAAGAGAAAACCTTATGCTTAAATCTGGTCAGTTACCTATGCCGGTAGTTTACGATGACCACGTATTGCATATTCAGCAGCATAACAGAGAAAGGCTAACTGCCGAATATGAGGCTCTAATTGCGGAGAACCCCATGATAGATATGTTAATTAGGCATCATGTGGATCAACACTTGCTAATGATGGCCCAATCAATGACTCCAATGTCTACGGGAATGCCAATGGAAGCGCCGGCAAATGTTGGCGCACCCATTGGACCGGAGGGTGTTTCATCTGGGCATACAGGGGGTGAGCAACAGATAGGCCCCAGGCAAGCGATCCCTTGATCATATAAAAGCGATAACACAATATAGCATGTCGCGAAAGCGGGAACATGCGTTTTGTATTGTGCCGCTAAGGAGGAAATCAAATGTTTAAATCACCAATAGGGAATATCTGCTATCGTTTCTCTGGCGGTGGAGGAGAACCTACGGGCCCCCCACTAGCAGAGGACCAGCCGGCGGAAGGGACAACTCCACAGGAGCCCCTATATGCAAACAAATTCAGCGATCCGCGAGAATTGGAAAAGGCGTATATTACGTTGGAAGAAAAGCTGGGTGTTCAGGGTCAAGAGTTAGGTGCTTTGCGCCAGCAAGCGCAACAATTACAGCAACTACCACAGATAATAGAACAACGTGTTCAAAGCGCTATGGAAGCACAGGCGCAGAAATTACAACAACAACCGTTAACTCCAGAACAAAAACGGGAAATAAATGAAGAACTATTGGATCAATTCAATGAAGACCCTTCGGGGTTTTTAGAGAATTGGCGCAAAGACATATTTACTGAAGTCCAGGGAGAACTCAAGAAACAATATGAGCCCCTGGAGCAGAAAGTCCAGCACTATGACCAGATGGCCCGGTGGAATCAACAGGTCCAACAGGTTATGGCGAAATATCCTGATTACGCGCAAATGGTTCCTGCTATGCAACAAGTTATAGAGATGCACGGGAATAGTTTAATTAATGCTCCAAATGGAGTTGAAATGGCTTACCTGATGGCCAAAGGGATGAACCAGCCAGAGAACTTGTTACAGGACCAAACTATACGACAGCAGATAATGAGTAACCAAGAGATCCGAAATGAAATAATAGCCGATTACATGAAACAAGTACGAGAAGGAAATGCCCCTCCCGTTGTAATCGGTGGGCAACCGGCAGGAGCTTCTCCCACCGGGGCGCCAACGGAAATTAAGACAGCTAGAGATGCTAGCAAAGCGTCTCTATCTATTTTCCAAAAATTTCTGGGAGGGGGATAAACAAGGAGGAAAGTTAAATGGCTGACTTAACAATACAAGCTGTATCTGAAGCTCTAAAACTTAACTACTTAGAGGCGTTTAGATATCAGCTTAACGATGAAGCCTCTCGGTTTCTAGCCGAAATTGAGAGAGGTTCGGAAGGTGTTGTAGGTAGAGAGATTGTTATGGCTTTAAGATATGGGCGCTCTGGCGGGATTGGGATGAGGGCTGATGATGGAATCTTGCCGACTCCCAATGCCCGTAAAACCAAGCAGGCAAAGTGGGAGACTAAGAACATCTTTGCCCGGTTTAATATTACTGAAAAAGTAATAGAAGCGTCTAAGAATAATATAGGAGCCTTCGCCAATTTGCTTGAACAGACGATGGACGATCTGCAAAGGGATGCCAAGCTGGATTTGTCTAGGCAAGCACTGTGTGATGGAACTGGCGTGCTGGCAACAGTAACAGCAGATGAANCAACTGCGGGGACAATAAAGGTTGATTCTACTATGTACTTGGCTGAAGGAATGATCGTTGATATCCTAAAGTCCGATGGTGCTCAACGGGATGCAGCCGTAGAACAAGTAGAAGTAACCGCCATAGTCTCAGATACCGAGTTTACATTTGCTTCAGGTGGAACGGCAAAGGCCAAAAACACGGACGTGGTTGCAGTTTCCGGTTCTTATGGTAAAGAGCTAACCGGCCTAGATGCCGTAGTTTCAGAAGACACCACGCTTTACGGCGTTGACCGTGGCGCTAACAAGTGGCTAAATGGGCGGTTAAAGGATATCGGTGGAGAACTAACAGAAGCGGATATCCAATGGGCCATTGACGAAGTGCAGCGTACTTCCGGATCGGATATTAACTTCCTGATGTGTTCCTATGGGGTCAGGAGGGCTTATCTGGAGAGGCTGGAAGCGACTAAGCAACACGTCAACACTGTTGAGCTTAAAGGCGGCTTTAAGACACTAGCTTATGTAGGTGGGGATCAGCCTATCCCCATCGTAGCTGATAAGTACATTAAGCCCGGACGGTTGTACTGCCTGGACTTAAAAGACTGGAAGATGTATGAAATGGCCGACTGGAACTGGTTGGACAGAGATGGAGCGATACTAACCAGGGTAGCTAACAAGGCTATGTGGGAAGCCACGCTCTACAAATTCGCAGACATCGGCTGCCAAAGACCCAAAGGACAGGTTCTCCTTCACGGCATTAACGAACGATAGTTGTGGGGGGGCTTAGGCCCCCCTCTCATTAAGGCTTTTAGCCGAACATACTGGAGGTATCCATTATGGCTGCTAACAATGTGATAACGACCACCATAAAAAACAGAATGAAGTTAGGCAATGCGCGGATGAACGTGGTGGACATTGAGTTTGACGAAGTGAAGTATGCCACCGGAGGGATCTCCATCTCTGCCGCTAAGTTTGGTTTGGGGGCAGTATTCATGGTTCACCCGGCGCCGTCGGGGGGCTATGTCTACGAATACGATCACGGCAACCGAAAGCTGAAGGTATTCGAGGCGGGCGCAAACGGATTAGCTGAAGTTGCTGCATATACAAGCGGTAATGGGATAGATGCGTCTATCCGTTGTATTGCCATCGGGGTATAAGGGGAGGGAACTCCCCTTTTTTCTTTTATAAGGAGGGGTCTGAATGGTTAAAAAAGGCGGGGTTCAGGTCGTTCATAAAGCGGCCACCTCTAGCAGTGATTACAAGACTAATATAGGACCGTTTACGGCTTTAATAGTTCATCACGAAATAAGCGGTGGGAGTGGGCGGGTAGAAGTAAGCATGGCCCCGGAACAAGACGGAACATATATTGCTCACCACGGTTACGGAATAGATTTGCCGGCAACCGATAAATCGACAAGTTATAGCTGCGTGTTCTTAGGATTAATGAACTGGGTAAACGTGAAACTGGTTCGTACTTCCGGCACCCATACTGTAACCATACAACCGTTGATGCAGTAGGTGGAGTTATGCAAAACTCAAAGATTTATGATCGCCTAATAGGTAAGCCACATTTAATTCCAATGGAGACAAATGTTTATCATATACCGGAAAGGCTAAAACAGTACGATCCCAGGTTGTTTGTGGTGTTTAATGTTAAAAAACAGTGGTTCGAATTACATTCGCTGGCTAATAAAGGAAACAGTTTTTCCCTATGTATTCCCTATTCAGAATTAGATGCGCGAGCGATCTATTTAGCTAAAAGAAATAATATTCACATTCACGGCAAGAAGCTGTTTAGGGAAATAGATGAACATAACGAACAGGTAGAAAGAGCTATTAAGAGACACAAGAAAAACGAGCGTGAGGCTATGGCCAAGGATATGCGGCCATTGATTAAAAAACTGGCGGAGGTGTGAACATGGACGGATTAGAAATTAAGGCTACTGTAGAAGGGCGGCTACCCCAGGGGGCAATAATAGATAATGCTCAGGTAGTCTCCTGGATAAACGGGGCGCTACCCATGATCTGCAATGTTTACCCGCCGGTTAAAAGTGTTGTCATGGTTGAAGGGGATTTACCGGAGGATTATCTATTGGTTGCCGAGGTTAGGGATAGTTGCAATGAACGATATCTAAAATATAGCGTAACTCCGGATAATAAAATCCTGTTTGAAAATACAGGTGAATATACCGTTAAGTATTATCATAGGCCGGCCTTGCTTGAAAAAATAACCGAAACCCCTGATGTTGCAGTAGTTTTTCACATGCCCATAGTTGAATATTGTCTTTCAAAGTTTTGGGAAACAGAATCCGAAGGAGCAGACATGGGAGCAGTAAATATGGCAAGAATTCACGAGGAACGATTTCTTAATATGATAACTATTACAGCGGAAACGTTGAAAAAAGGAATAAGAGTAACTAGGCGCATTAAGGCAAAGCCGTGGGTGGGGGGTAGGAAGTATTGAGACGATATCCCACATTCACAAACTTTTCGGGGGGGCTAAGTGAAGCTGCTCCAGATGATATGCAGGACAATGAACTGATGGAGGCAAAGAATGCCGCTCCAGACATCGAGAGAGGTTCGTTGTCTAAGTGTAAAGGAACAATAAGAATGAACGATGCCGCCTATTCGGAAGGACCGGTTAGTAAAATTGTTGAGTTTGGTAGGGAAGATGGAACGGTTGAATATTTGGCGTTTCACGAAAACACCGTTAGGACCTGGAACACTAACAAGAAAGCGGCAGAAATAGGCTGGGGCAATAATGGAACGGTTAAGGTTATGGCCTATGATTCAATCGAGGAAATTTCGGTTGATGTCAATACAAATACAGACGAAGTGCGGAAATTAGAAGCGGTTCACGAAGAAAATAAAATTATTATTAGGTTAGCTACGGAGGGGGAAGACCTTCCTGTTGCTGATATAGGCGATGGACTTTTAACTATAAAGGAGAAAGATCCTGGAGAAACAGGCGAAGGCTATTCCGTAGAGGTAAAACATTGGGAAGAAGAAGACAATGGGGATAACGGGGACAATGGAGATAACGGAGAAGATTCTATAGAAAAAGACCTATTAGTTGAACTCGATGATAAAAAATTAGTTATTACCCTAGGAACAGACGATCAGGGGGACTTAGATAATTCAAAAAACAATGTTGAAGTAATAGCCGAAGAGATAAATAAACTCGAGGATGTTTTTGCTGTAGTAAACAGTAGGGGAGCACTAACAGAAGAAGAGGGCCCGGTTGAACTCAAAAAATGGATAGCCAAAGCCGTAATTGGTGATGGCAAGGTTACTATTACCGCTAATGATGCCGGCACTGAAGGGAACAAATATTTGGTAGAAGTAGAGATAGCCGATGGCAAAAACAAGGCATTGTCGGTTGAGTTAACCGGAGACGAAGAAGATCCAACAACAATAAGAATACTGCTTGGAACATTATCTTCCGGGGCAGTATCGGCCAAAAAAAATACTGCTGCCAAAGTAGTAGCTGCGATTAACAAGATTGCCGATAAACCATTTACAGCCAGTGCTACCGGTAGCGGTTCCCTAAATGCGGCAGAAGTAGTAAGTTTTGGTGGTGGTAGAAACAGGCTTGACGATGATGCTAACAAGGCGATTAATGTGGCGGTGGCTATACGAGATTGTTCCAAAACGGTTACTGCTACTTACAAAGGCACAGGGGAAGATCCGATAACTACAAAAGACGAGGATGTATTTCTTTCGCCAGTGCCCGAAATAATAAAAGGTGATTTGCCTGGTCCCCCGACAGGGTATAACGTATATAAAAATGCCCTCTTTTGGTTAGATGGAGAAAGTTTTTGGAAATATGATGGGGGCTACATCGAGGAAATTGAAAAACACGAAGACGGCAGCGAAACCCTTTGGCCCGTTATTAAAAAGTGCCACTTTCTTGAGCAACGGGGACAAAGACATTTTTTTGCTAAGCCCGATTCAAGTGTTCTTTACTATTCTGAAATAGAAGAGCCTAACCATATAAAAACGGATAACAGGATTACCGCCGTAACCGATGATTCGGACTTAATTACCGGGCTAAAGGAATTTGGTGGGGCTTTGCTAGTGTTCAAAAAAAGGGCCATTTACGCCTGGTATGGCTGGGATCCCGATCCTATCGAGGGGGACGTAAGGNTTGACAAGTTAGATGTTCACCGGGGTGCTATTAGCCAATGGACGATAGAACGAGCAGAAAGTTTTTTAATTTATATGGCCGATGATGGAGTGTATAGTCTACATACCCCCTACCCCAACCAACTAGCCACAAGATCTATTTCCGATGGGAAAATAGGCAAAAGAATTAGAGAAGCGCTACACAAAGAAAAAGCCTGCGCCAAGTATTTCGACAAGGCTTACAGGTTATCAATTTGCACAGAGGGCGAAACAAATAATGTAGAATATCGTTACTACCCAATGACCAATGCCTGGTATGGCCCGTTTACCCACCCGGTGGGCCACTATATGGAAAGTATTGGCGGCGACCTGTATTCTGCCCATCCCGAAAAAGGATTAATTTTTAAACATGAACAGGGATATTGTTACGATGGAGAACCAATTCATTTCAAAGTAGTAACCAAGCCAATAGATATTTTAAAAGGAATGATATTAAAGTCCAGGATTACAAGGGCCTATTTTGCTTTTAGACAATTTCTTGATTTAGAAGAAACGAGCATAAATACGGTTGCACTAAAAGTTGATTACCAAAGATATCGGGCTGTTACCAAAATACTAGATACCGACGAAGCATTTATATTTGGTAAAGCGGTGTTTGGTGCTACTATTATGGGCTGGCCGGCAGATTTAGTAATAAAAGAATTCCGCACATGGATGAAAGGAAGAAGGGTCCAGGTTATTGTAGAAAACGAACGGGAGCATGAACCGGTTACCCTATACGGGTTTGCCCTTGGAGTTACGCCGATTACTCTCGAAGGAACAAAGTTTAGGGTGGGGGAGGTATAAATATGCCCAAAGTTCATTTACCCCACACTTATAAAGATGGGGATTATGGAATAGCAGAGAAGTTTATGGCGAATTTAAATGCCATCGTTGAAGTTCTCAATGCTTTAGATAGTGAAAACTTTGAATTAGACAGCATAACCGATGAAATAATAGGGGAGCGGACCATAGATGACAGCAAGGCCCCTACGGGAGATACCGGGCTAACGGAGCAATTATTAGGATATATAGCCAACCGGCTTAAAACTATTACCGGGATGCCCTCCTGGAAAGATGACCCCGAAAAGGTAATGTCCACCCACGATTACACCGATGAAGAAAAGGTTAAGCTAGCCGGCATTGACGAAGGGGCCAACAAATACATTCACCCTCTTACCCACCCGGCAAGCATGATTGTGGAAGAACCGGATCGGATGTTTGCCAGTGCAGAGGAAAAAGAATTTTGGAATAAGGGGCAAGGGCCACCAGGGGAAATCCCCAAACATAGATGGGTTGGGGCCACACAGATACAGTTCGAGGGGCCCGGCGGGAGTTGGGGGGAGGTCGTAAACCTAAACCCCCAAACAGTTATTTTTAAACAAGAACAGTTTGAAGCAACCGGAGAGCCGGGTGAAACGTTTACCTTGACCAAAGGTGCATACAGGCCGGGGTCAAATGAATTAACCTGGTATCTTTACGGGCAAAAACAACCAAATGAGGCTATAGAAGAAATAACCCCCCTAAAGTTTGCAATCAAAGGCGGTTTGCCAGCAGGGGCACATGTTCTTGTTGAGTGGATAGAATACATGAACCTGGCCCTGGAGGATGGGAGGAGCATTGAATATCACTGGGACGGCACGAGACTTGGAGTAAGGCTTGAAGGCGAAGAAGAGTATCACTACACCGACCTTAAAGGCGAACAGGGGCCAAAAGGGGATACTGGAGAGCAGGGTCCTATTGGTGAAAAGGGGAACAAAGGGGACCAGGGCGATATTGGCCCCCAGGGACCACCTGGGAAACCGCTTGAGTTCTCTTGGGATGGCACAGAGCTTGGAGTAAGGGTGCAGGGAGACCCATCATACCAGTATGTTAACCTAAAAGGCGACAAGGGCGATACGGGACAAACAGGCGCCAAAGGAGATACGGGCGAACAAGGGGATTCCCTCGAATTTTCCTGGAGCGACACTAGCCTTGGTGTTAGGGTTAAAGGACAATCGGCCTATCAGTATGTTGATTTAAAGGGTAATAAAGGTGATAAAGGAGACACCGGAAAAAGCATAGAATTCACATGGGATGACACTGAGTTAGGTGTCCGCGTTGAGGGGCAAACAGCCTACCAGTATGTTGACTTACGGGGTCCGCAGGGGCTACAAGGTGAAAAGGGGCCAAAAGGGGATACTGGAGAGCGAGGTCCAAAGGGAGAGCAGGGGATGCAAGGGCCACCAGGTGAACAAGGCATACAGGGGGAAACTGGTAAATCTTTAGAGTTTAACTGGAACGGGACCAAGCTAGGGGTTAGACAGGAAGGCGAAACCCAGTATGTTGAAACGGACCTGGAAGGGCCACAAGGGGATTCCCTTGAATTTCACTGGAACGGCACAGAATTAGGCATAAGGATAAAAGGACAAGGCGATTATCAATATGTTGACCTAAAGGGAGATACCGGGGCCGCCGGCGAAGGTAGCGGCGACATGCACACTAGCGTTTATGATATAGATGAAGATGGCATAGTGGACAATGCGGCTAAAGTAAACGGCCATACGGTGGAAAGCGATGTTCCGGCTGGTGCCGTATTTACTGACAATGATACATGGAAAGCCAATACTAAAGACAGTGAAGGCTATGTAGCTAAAGGTTCCGGGCAAAATAGCAAGGTTTGGAAAACTGATAGTCAAGGAGTTCCTGCCTGGCGGGACGATGCGGATACGGTAACAGAAGTGGTGGATGATCTTTCTTCTACGGATGCGGATAAAGCATTGTCTGCCAAGCAGGGGAAGGTTTTAAATGATGCCATGGTTACACATAAGGCCGAAAATGCTCCCCACCAATACGGCGGTAGGTTTGAATGGCAATACAATGCGGTGAATGATTCCCTTGACTTGGTGGTGATTGACTGATGGACAGAACGGTAGCAAGAATCACCAAAAATAAGGAACTTGTGCTGGCCGGCGAGATCGTGGAAGGTGCGGAAGGCGTTAGCTTTAGTGCAGAAGGGGACTTAATGGTAGATGAGATTGTGGAGCGGGTGGACTACGCCCTTGAGTTTGATGATACGGGCTATTTAGACATCTCCCCCGCTGCCTTCTCCCTCGATCCTGACAACTTCACCATGCAGGTAAATGAGCGGGTGGTGTCTTTTCGGGGCGATGAAACCGCCACCATCGAAGACGGCAAAGTGGTGGTGGGGGGGAGGAATTTGGTGCGGAATGGTGATTTTAGGCAAGGAAGGGTGCCGTGGATACCTAGTAGAGATAATATATTAAGTCTCGATAATGTAAATAAAGTTATAGGTTTTCAATCAGCAAAGGTAACTGTATCCAACGCGATAGCACACATATGCTATCATTTTAATGATTACGAACAAAGCAATAAATATTATATAACCCTGTATATAAAAACCGATATAAGCGCAGGATATTGTTGGTTTTTTACATCAATGGGCGGTGTTTTAGTTGCCAATAGGGTGACTGTATTTAATGTTTCGAGCAATTATACTGAATGGAAAAGGCTATCTTTTATAGAGGACGAAGAATTTGACAGGCTAGTTTTAGGCAATTC
>JGI24707J26582_10001919_pt1 | contig 16039 bp, 16 predicted proteins | sample BioPla1DNA1_FD_26582 | JGI IMG/M metagenome (IMG submission 26582) | reverse complement strand
ACATCGGATCTACATCATAATGTATAAGAATGGAACGAAAAGAAACATTCTCTAGAAGTTTCTTTTCTGTTTGGTGCAATAACTCAATCGCTTGAGTTATTGACGCATTAGTTTCTATTTTCAATACTATTTTCTGTATATAAAAGCGCTGGACACGACCAACAGGTGGGTTATCTGGTCCCAATATACGAGTTCCAAAAACAGGATATAGATTGTTAGCAAAACGCTGAGCCATCTCTCGCAAAAGTTGCTCATTTTGATGCCTCAAATAAATATAAATTAATCGATAATAAGGAGGGTAGTGAAACAACTTTCGTTCTATCAGTTGACTTTCAACCATTTCCTGATAACTATTTGTTATTACCTGATTAATTATGGGGTGATCAATATTTCGAGTTTGTAGAATCACACGNCCACGNTTACCTTTTCTTCCTGCTCTACCNGANACCTGAGCCATTAATTGATAAGCACGTTCATAGGATCTAAAATCAGGATAATTTAACATCGTATCTGCATTTAGAATGCCAACTACACGAACATGATCAAAATCCAAACCTTTAGATACCATTTGCGTACCTATTAAAATTTTCGTTTTTCCTTGTTCAAAATCAGAAATGATTTGCTCATAAGCATTCTTGTTCCGTGTAGTATCATAATCCATTCTAGCGACAGAAACCCCAGGAAATAATTGACGAATATCATCCTCCACCTTTTCAGTACCAAACCCTCTATAATATAACTGCTCATCTTCACACGCTGGACACCGCCAAGGTATTTGATATANANCACCACAATAATGACAAGTTAGTTGTCTTAGTCCTTTATGATAGGTCAAACTTACATCACAATGCTCACAACGTGGAACCCATCCACAAGTTTTACACTCTAACATGGGTGCAAAACCTCGTCTATTCTGAAAAAGTATTATCTGCTCATTGTTTGCTAATGCTTCTTCTATTTCGGACAACATAAAAGGAGAAAATTGTCCTACCATACGTTTTTTTCGATGTAGTTCTTGAATATCTACAGGAATAATTTCAGGTAGCTGAATTTCTTTATAACGCTCTTTCAATTCCACTAAGCCATATTTGCCTTGCTTTGCATTATACCAAGTTTCTATGGATGGAGTGGCTGTACCTAATACGGTTTTAGCTTTCAATATAGCACCCAAAACTAAAGCTGTATTTCGAGCATGATAACGTGGAGCAGGATCTTGTTGCTTATAAGTTGTTTCATGTTCCTCATCGACAATAATAAGTCCTAATTTCTTAAAAGGCAGGAAAATAGAAGACCGAACTCCTAAAATTACATCATATGGATGGTCTGACAACTGTTTTTTCCAAATCTCTACTCGCTCTGCATCCGTACATTTAGAATGATACACTCCTAGTTGGTTACCAAACACGCGCTGTAAACGACTTGTTATTTGAGTAGTTAAAGCTATCTCGGGCAACAAATAAAGGACTTGTTTGCCCTCCTCCAGTGCTTTTTGAATTAAATGAATATATATTTCCGTTTTTCCACTAGATGTAACACCATGAAGTAAACAAACATCTTTTGTTAAAAACTCATTCAATACAGAGTCGTAAGCCTTTTGCTGGAAACTATTCAAAGTGTGAAAGGGTTCAACATCGACCTCTATATTATCTAATCTACCTATTTCTACTTCTTTTAAAAGAAATATGCCCTTATCAACCAAAGCTTTACAAACAGAATAAGAAGCTTGAGTTTTTTCTATTAACTCTTTTCGAGAGACCAACTTCGTTTTATCTTGTTGAAACAAAGCCGAGAGAATAATATACTCCATTAAAACTTCTAATTGTTTAGGCGCACCTTTTAACTGATCAAATAGATCATTTAGTTGCTCTTCATCTCTCCACTTAGTATGAAGTTCAACATATGTATCTGTTTTCGGTTTATAATTGTACTGCAACTCCTCACGCAACCGAATCGCTTTTTTTTCTATTAATGCACCTATAACTCGAAATAAATGANGTGAATCGCATTGGTTTTCAATGCGACTTATTCGCTGTTTTGGATTCTCAATAAACAAATCCAATAATTTATTTTCATCATCAGAAAGGTGGGTGTCATCTATAAAATCAGGATGTATTTCAATCCAAGTTTCACTTTCAATTTTCAAGCCTGATGGTAAAGCTGCTTTGTACACATCACCTAAAGTACACATATAATAAGAAGCTATCCACTGCCAAAAAGAAAGTTGGTAAGGTAATATAATAGGGCTAGCATCCAAAACGAGATGAATAGGTTTTAATTTATACGTTCCATTATATGTTTCATATTTTCGAGCGATTAATGCAGTGTAGTATTTCTTTCGACCAAAGGGTACAACAACCCTCGATCCCACTTGTACCTGATCTGACCACCTAGCAGGTAAAACATAAGTAAACCATTGTGCTAATGGTAAAGGTAATATTACATCTACATACATATCCATATTATACAAAACTAACTAAAAATAAAATAGTGAAAGAAGCTTTTGTAAAAAACACGAGTTAGGACTCATTAAAACCCTTATACTCAACTCTATTTTAGAAGATAATATTCTTTTGAATCTAAAAAAACTAAATTTATCCTTAACTTAGAGCTACTATCTTTTCAATTAAGAAATATAGTAGGTTACTAAACTATTCATTATTTTTGTGACAATATAAAAAGGTAATAGATAATTACAGCGTATGNAACAGGTTTCTCGTCAAACACAAACTCAAACTCAACGACAAGTTCAAACTCTTTCTCCCCAACAAATTATGGTGGTGAAATTGATAGAATTACCTACACTTGAATTAGAAGAGCGTGTACGAGCTGAACTGTTAGAGAATCCAGCTTTAGAAGAAGGAGTAGAAGAAACCCACCTTGAAGAAAAGTTAAGTGGTGAAGACTCATCGAACAATCATGAAGATAATGAATATGATGCATTAAAAGATTATTTAACTGAGGATGATATACCTGACTATAAACTCCGAGAACCTCGTCAAAGTTATCAAAATCCTTTAGAGGAGATTCCTTTTGCTGATAGCACCTCTTTTTATGAAATTCTACAGACACAATTAGGTGAACAAAAAATAAGTGATCATCAACGTAAACTTGGTGAATATTTAATAGGATCGTTAGATGATGATGGCTTACTACGTAAACCATTGAGCCACATCAACGATGAATTAGCTATTTATGCTAATATAGAAACTACAAATGAGGAACTATTAGAAATATTGAATATAATACAATCTTTTGATCCACCAGGAATAGGAGCTAGAAACTTACAAGAATGCCTTTTAATACAGATAAATAGACAAAAAGACTCATCTACTACAAAAAAAGAGAAGTTGTTAATCAGCGACTTCTACGAGGAATTCACCAAAAAACATTGGACTAAAATTGTTGAACAAACAGGGTGGACTCGAGGTGAATTAAATGAAATAGTTAAAGAAATCACCAAATTAAACCCTAGACCTGGAGCTGCTCTAGGTGAAACAGTAGGGCACAATACACAACCTATTATTCCCGATTTTATAGTAGACACTTATGACGATGGAGAAATAAATCTATCGTTGAACAATAAGAATACTCCACAACTACGTATTAGTCAATCATTTAAAAACTTAGCAGATGAACATATTTACAATAAGAAAAATCAAAACCAAGCCTCAAAAGACGCTTTAGTTTTTATGAAGCAAAAAATTGATTCTGCTCAAGGATTTATTGATGCAATTAAACAACGACAAAATACACTTATGTCTACTATGCATGCAATAATAGAGTGGCAAAAGACATTTTTTCTCACTGGAGACGAAACTCAATTACGTCCCATGATATTAAAAGATATTGCTAAACAAACAGATTTAGATATATCTACCATATCAAGGGTTAGTAATAGTAAATATGTTCAAACTAACCACGGAATATTTCCTTTGAAGTTCTTTTTTAATGATTCTTATACAACAAAGGATGGAGAAGAAATGTCTGTTCGTGAAATTAAAATAGCACTACAAAAGTGTGTTGATGAAGAAAACAAAAGAAAGCCACTCACCGATGATGCCTTAGCTGATCTTTTAGAAAAACAAGGATATCCCATTGCTAGACGAACCGTTGCAAAGTATAGACAACAATTAAATATTCCCGTAGCCCGATTACGAAAAAGTATAAAATAATGAATGCACAAAATAACGTACAAAACCCGATTATAACTCAATTATCGCGGGTTATTTCAAAGGTATTTACACCTTACTACATTCCTTTTTTAGCCTTCTTTGTACTCTTCAAATTTACCTATTTAAATTTGATGCCACTACAATATAAGCTCTCTTTATTAAGTCTTGTTTTTGTTTTTACGTTATTAGTTCCAACGCTATCTATTTATATTTTTGGAAAAATAAACAACTATACTATGGTGGAGCTAAACCATAGACAAAAACGGTTTATTCCACTAATTTTAGTATCTATCTCTTATCTTTTTTGTGTTATTATGCTGTATCGAATCAAAACACCATGGTATCTCAATAGTATTATGCAAGCTAGCTTATTAGGATTAATAATAATTACACTAACCAATTTTAAGTGGCGTATTAGCGAACACATGTTTGGAGTGGGTGCTATAATAGCAGGAATCATTGCTTTTAATATTTTATTCGACTATTATACTATTTGGTGGCTCTGTTTAGCTATTTTTGTAGGAGGATTTGTTGGATCAGCTCGAATAACTTTAGGCTTTCATACTTTAGGAGAAGTACTTACAGGGCTATTATTGGGGTTAATCTGTACATTTTTTATGCTAAATCCTACAATCAACATATTGATAATGAAATATTTTTAATAAATAATATAAAAACAAGAATTATGAAATTTCCTGAAGAATTAAAGTATACAAAAGAACACGAGTGGATTCGTGTTGAAGGTGATGTAGTTTACATTGGTATAACAGACTATGCTCAAGATCAATTAGGAGATATTGTATTTATTGATGTTCCTACTCTTGACGAAACTTTAGAAGCTGGTGAAATATTTGGTACTATTGAAGTAGTAAAAACAGTATCAGATTTATTTTTACCTATCTCGGGTACTGTTATAGAAGTAAATGATACACTTGAGGATGAACCAGAACAAGTTAATGAAGACCCTTACGGAAAAGGTTGGATTATAAAGGTAGAACCAAGTGAAGACGCTGACTTTGATGTTTTATTAAGTGCAGAAGAATACAAAGAAGTTATAAATCAATAGCATTTCATATAAAAGAATAAATCATAGACTTTAGATAACTAAAATGAAACCAATTGTTAGTATCATTATGGGAAGCACTTCAGATCTTCCCATAATGGAAAAAACGGCCCAATTACTTAATGAACTTAAAGTTCCATTTGAAATGAATGCCCTCTCAGCTCATCGTACACCTGAAGCTGTAGAAAAATTTGCTACTGAAGCAAAGGACAAAGGAATTCAAGTGATTATTGCTGCAGCTGGTATGGCTGCACACCTACCTGGAGTTATAGCTGCGTCGACTACACTGCCTGTTATTGGAGTACCAATTAAATCAACTTTAGATGGAATGGATGCTCTCTTAGCTATTGTACAAATGCCTCCAGGAATACCTGTAGCCACAGTAGGGATTAATGCGGCTCAAAATGCAGGTATATTAGCCGTACAGATGCTAGCCCTACATGATGTTGAGTTAGCTAAACGACTAAATAGCTATAAAGAAAACCTAAAAGAAAAAATAACGAAAGCTAACGAAGAACTAAAAACAGTAAGCTACGAGTATAAATGTAATTAAATGGACTTATTTAACTATTCCCGCCGATCTACAACAGAAGTTTACATAGGAGGTACTCCTTTAGGTGCTACTCATCCTATCCGTTTACAATCTATGACTAATACATCGACTCAAGATACAGAAGCATGTATAGAACAAGCTAAAAANATNGTAGATGCTGGAGGNGAATATGTTCGTTTAACAACTCANGGCATTAAAGAGGCTCAGAACTTGATGAACATCAATAAAGGATTAAGAAGTCAGAATTATATGGTCCCACTCATTGCTGATGTTCATTTTAACCCAAAAGTAGCAGAAGTTGCAGCTCACTTTGCTGAAAAAGTACGTATTAATCCGGGTAACTATGTAGATGCTGCACGCTCTTTTAAGCACTTAGAATATACTGAGGAAGAATATGCACAAGAAATAGAGAAAATAAAAGAAAAGTTTATTCCTTTTTTAGCTATCTGTAAAAAGAATTATACTGCTATTCGTATAGGTGTAAACCATGGTTCATTATCCGATCGTATTATGTCACGTTATGGCGATACCCCTGCGGGCATTGTGGAGTCTTGTATGGAGTTTTTACGTATCTGTGTAGCAGAAGACTTCAAACAAGTAGTAATCTCTATAAAAGCCTCTAATACTGTTGTAATGGTACAGTCTGTTAGGTTATTAGTTGATACCATGGATAAGGAAAATATGAATTTTCCTATCCATTTAGGCGTTACTGAAGCTGGCGACGGAGAAGATGGACGAATAAAGTCTGCTTTAGGCATTGGTGCTTTGTTAACCGATGGTATAGGAGATACACTTAGAGTTTCATTAAGTGAAGCCCCAGAAGTTGAAATTCCTGTAGGGAAAAAATTAGTAGATTATATAAGTCAGAAAGAAAATCATCCATTTATACCTGCAGTTGCCGATCCAAACTTTAATTACCTATCACCCACAAAACGTAAAACACATAGTATCCACAATATAGGTGGTAATCATGTTCCTGTAGTTATTATTGATAACCTATTTTTTGAATTCAACGCTACAGATTCTCAATTAAAACCAGATTATATTTATACGGGTCAAAAACTACCTCAGGAGAGAAATGAAGACATTGCATACATTTTAGATGCTAATCAATGGAAGGGTGAAAAGAACACATGGCCTGCTTTCAGCTTCAACCAACTAGACTTATTAGCAAAATGCAATGCAGAGTTAAAGTTTCTATTTACTCCATATATGGGATTAACAGACAATGTTATAAACTGTTTAAAGCAACATCCTGAAATAGTTATTATTTCACAAAGTAACCACCCAAATCGAGTAGGAGAGCACCGCGCTTTAGTACATCAACTACTAATAGAAAATTTAACTCATCCTGTTATTTTCTTCCAACACTACAATGAAAGCAATGAAGAAGATTTACAAGTAAAATCTGCTTCAGACATGGGAGCCTTAATATTCGATGGTTTATGTGATGGGCTATTTGTTTTAAATCAACAACCATTAGAACATGACACTACGAATAGAATAGCCTTTGGAATACTTCAAGCAGGGCGTATTCGCACAAGTAAAATAGAATACATATCTTGCCCTGGGTGTGGCAGAACATTATTCAACTTAGAAAAAACAATAAAAGAGGTAAAAGAAGCTACAAAACATCTTAAAGGTTTAAAAATAGGAATTATGGGATGTATTGTTAATGGGCCTGGAGAAATGGCTGATGCCGATTATGGATATGTTGGTGCTGGTAAAGGAAAAATAAGTCTTTACAAAGGAAAAGTATGTGTTGAAAAAAATATCCCCCAAGAAGATGCAGTAAATAAGCTGATTGAGCTTATTAAATTACATGGGGATTATCATCCCACAGAAAAACAATAAAGAAATTAAACTATGATATTAATAGCTGTACTGGTACCTTGGTTATCATTTTTCATGAGAGGAAAAATAATTTCGGGAATAGTATGTTTAATACTTCAAATAACATTAATTGGGTGGCTTCCTGCCGCAATTTGGGCTGTAGCATCACGTGTTCAAGCTAAAAACAAAGCGGAGATTAGACGAGTTGAAAGAAAACTATCAGAATGATTATACAATATACCTACAATGATTGATTAAAACCTTATTAATGATTGTTAATGTTAGGCAATAAAAAAATGCAGTTAAGAGAACGCTTTTAACTGCATTTTTTATATCTAATAATTAATATATACGATTAAAACATATAAGCAACACTAACTTGCCAAGTTCTTGTTTTATATTTATTGGTTTGATCTTCTCCATTAGTAGATATAACAGCTGAGTTATTCAATGGAATATTGTAATTTACGCCTAAATGCAAGTGACCCAATATCTTAGCACCCCCTCCAAAATTCATTCCTACTTGAGATTTTTTCTTCTTGAAATTATAATCTTTGAATCCTTTATCACTATCAAAAGCAAAAAAGAAATCAGGACCAGCAGATAAATACATTCCAAATAATCGATTAAACCCGATGTTATACTTAAGATTTAAAGGAATATCTAACCCTCTCTGTTTAATAGTTTCTGAAAAAGAAGTAGTGGAATTCTTATTTTCAAAAGTGACTCCTTTTTGAGAATATAATAATCCCAAATCTAATCCAACACCAACAATAGGAACAGTAACATCAACCACAGGACCTAAAAAGAAACCAGTAAAATTATCGGTTTTAAAATCCTTTCTACTTAAACTAGCTTTACTCATATTAACTCCTCCTTTTATACCAAACTGAATTTGGCTATATATTGGAGTGACTGCTCCTAAACAAAGAAATAATAAGAGTATTTGAATTGACTTTTTCATAACTTATATTCGTTTATGTTTGCGATAAAGATACAAATATTTTAATACTTATTAATAACAGATGGGTAAAAACTGTAGTCTTTAGACAGAGTATAGCTCATCGCAACGAGAGGTCTTAATCAAACCATGTACTTGCCCTAGTCATATGGATGACTTGACTAGGACCCCATAAATTGACGTATATCAAAGATAATTACAGATTATATAGATGATCTAATCACCATACAAAACAAGAACAAACACAGAGAAAGAGTCTAAATATTAGACTAATTTTATCATAGAAAAACTAAATAAAAAAAGAGACTTGATTGAATTCTAACAAACTCTATCAAATCTCTTTCTCCACCTTTGAGTGGTTATTTTTTAATCCCTAATATTCATCTTCATTAAAGAAAAAGTCTTCCTTGCTAGGATAATCAGGCCAAATATCCTCAATTGTTTCATAAACCTCTCCTTCATCTTCAATCATTTGAAGATTTTCAATAACTTCCATAGGGGCTCCTGAACGCATTGCATAATCGATTAATTCGTCCTTAGTTGCTGGCCAAGGAGCATCTTCAAGCTTAGAAGCCAACTCTAATGTCCAATACATAATCTTATAATTTTATTTTGTTAAACTTTTATTTTTTTCCTTACGCAAAAATAGGATATATTTTATCATTTCCAACAATTCTTCCATAATTGTTCGTTCTCTTGACCCTCAATGTTAATTTTACGCGACAAAACAAACAAATAATCTGATAAACGATTAATATAAGCTAGTAAATCATCGCTAATATCAATATCTAAGGTCAATGCAACAATATTTCGCTCTGCTCTACGGCAAACAGTCCGACAAACATGAGCAACTGATGACGCAGTTAGACCTCCAGGAATAATAAAACTTTTTAATTGAGGTAGTTTGTTATCTATTGTATCAATTACTAATTCCAACTCTTCAATCTCTTCTTTACTTACAGATTGTATTTTATCAGTAGGTTTTACATTTTGAAAATCTGTTGCTAAATAAGCTCCAATTGAAAAAAGTTGATGTTGTATCTTAAAAATAAATAACCGATCTTCTTTATTAGTTAGTAAAGAATGAAGTAATCCAAGATTAGAATTTAACTCATCTATTGTACCATAAGCTTCTAATTGTTTTTCACTTTTAGAAACGCGTACACCTCCTATTAAAGATGTTTTTCCAGCATCACCACCTTTGGTATAAACATAGCTTTTTTTCATCGTTTTCAAAATCTATTTATAAAAATTAAAAAACTCTCATCAACTCTAATTCATTAAAAATTTATAAGATAATGTTGTTTATTCTTATCTAAATCAAAAAAGACAAGACCTAAATCATATAAATCAAAGGTTATTCCAACTCTACAATCTTGTTGTATTTCTTTCCACATTTCTTTCATCTCTTTATTATAACAAATTCCCGAAAAAATGAATAAAGAATTAGAAGTTACATTATGAAAAAGAAGATCTAACATTCGCTTTAATATTTCACCATTTGTTTCCCTGCTATTCTTCATATGCGATAATACAGCATCTATATGAAGAAAAACTAAGTCAGTACAGTTTCCTTCTTTTTTTATGCCCTTAAAAGAAGCCAAATCTTTCAAGTGTTTATAGTGAATATCATTTTTAGAACACCTTGTGGGTAATTCAATGTTATTCTTTGGTCCGATATCAATCACAACATCGGGCTGTTGCCAATTTACAAGACGAAATATCAACTTTAGTAATTTAACCCTAAGAGAACCTTCGTTTCGACTCATTGTCGATCTAAGACTCTCTAAATCCGCATAGTTATAATACGGATATTTTTCATAAATAACCTCGGTAATCAACTGAAAAGCAAAGGGAGAGTGTACCCCGTATCCTTTACGATAACGGAATCTTTTGAAGCGACTTCCAATACGTTTTAATCTTTGAATACGCATTATTCTTGTCTATTTTGATTTATAATTAGTTACTATTTTGTTTGATTAGGCGCTTGGTAAAATAACGAACAGGATACCAAGTGGCAACAAATCCTACAACTATAACAGTAATAAGAATTAAAAGAATATCAATAAAATGAACACTCACAGGATAAGCATCTACAACAAAACTATTCCCCATACTATTTAATGATAAAATACCGAATTTTATTTGTATAAAACAAAGTAAAAGTCCGATAAATATCCCAGTTATTGCTCCAAAGAGTGTAATTAAACGCCCTTCCATTAAAAATATAGCAGCTATTAAACGTGGACTAGCTCCCAGATTTTGAAGGGTTTTAACATCTGATTTTTTATCCAAAATCAACATAGACAATGACCCAATGATATTAAAACTAGCTATAATAAGAATAAATGTTAGGAAAAAATAAGAGATTAATTTCTCAACCTCCATAATTTTAAAGACATCTTCTTGTTGCTCATTTCTATTCTGAACAATAAAATCAGGACCTAATTCTTTTCGAAGTTGTTTTATTACACGGTCAACAGACTTTCCTCTTTTCAGCTTTAATTCTAAAGCTGAAACTTCACGATTGTATTGAAAAAGATTACGAGCAAAAGATAAGGGAGCAATAATATATTGGCCATCATAGGGTTGCTGATTAACTTCAAAAACGGTTCCACTTGAATAAAGATATTCAGTATTGAAAGATGTGGCTGGGTTTGCCATATTTACGCGAGATAATCGCTTGGGTGCATGAACTTTTAATGGATCAATAAATTTTATTCCCGTTCCTAAAACGGAAACTAATTCAATCCCCATAATACCATACTGTACAATGGGGTCTTCTAAGATAAATTCTTGATTACCATAAAGAACACTATCAATAGCATTTACCTTATTAAACTGTTCATCTACACCTTTAATAACAGCTACTGTCTGCCTTCCGTTGTATTCTACTACAGCTTTATCTTCTAAAGTTTTGGAATAAGTAGAAATAGAAGGGTTATTGTAAATACTAAGTAATAATGAATCACGCTCATCAAAAACTTTACCTTTCCGACTAGTTATTTTTATTTCGGGATCAAAAGCTGTAAAAAAATGAGCTACCATATCTTGAAATCCATTAAACACAGAAAGTGTACAGACTAAAGCAATGGTAGCCAATGAAACACCACAAACAGAAATACCCGAAATAATATTTATAGCATTATGCTTTTTTTTAGAAAAGAAATAACGCTTAGCTATATAAAAAGCTAGTTTCACTTTAGTAACTCATCAATTTTCTCAAAATAATCTAAAGATTCATCCAAAAAGAACTTCAATTCAGGAATAATGCGCAATTGATGACGCAAGCGTTTACCTAAATCGTAACGTACTGTTTTAGCATTTTCATTAATGCCATTAATCATATCTTTACCTTTCTCTGAAGGAAAAATACTAAGGTGTACATAAGCTATACTTAAATCGGGTGTTACACGTACAGCACTAACAGTAAGTATAACGCCAGGCATCGACTTTGCTTCTAGCAAGAAGATTTCACTTAACTCTTTTTGAATTAAACGAGATATTTTACTTTGTCTTGTAGATTCCATATCTATTTCTTTCTTATTATAGTTAAACCATCACGAAGAGGTAATATAACTCTTTCTACTCGGTTATCCTTAGCAACTAGCTCATTAAAAGCTAAAATACTTAATGTTTGTTGATCGTTTTTCTTCACTTCCTCAACTACATGTCCATCCCAAAGCGTGTTATCAACGAGCATAAATCCGCCTTGTCTCAAATAGCATAGAGTTAATTCATAAAACTCTTCATAATTTCTTTTATTACCATCAATGAAAGCCATATCAAACACGATATCCAATTCTGGTATTAATGTTAATGCATCACCAATAATAAACTCTATTCGATCAGCATACATTGAATTTTCTAACCATGGCCTGGTAAAATCCTCTATTTCATCATTTATTTCAAATGTATAAAGCTTACCATTCTCGGTTAACCCCTCAGCTAAACAAAGAGCAGAATACCCACTATAAGTCCCTATTTCTAAGATATTTTTAGGTTGTATCATTTCCACAAACATCTTTAATACTCTTCCTTGAAGATGTCCTGATGCCATCCGTGGACGCAACAACTTAATGTGAGTATCTCGATAAAGCCTTCGTAGATAATCACTTTCTTCATCGATATGCTGTAAAATATAATCTTCTATCGACGGAGACTGCTTCATAATTTAGAGGTAACGATTTTTATTAGGTAATACCAACTCATCTGCGTGATTTAGTACATCACCCACCACATTTATTTCTAAAAATGACGTATGTGTTCCAACTTTACCACTACTTAAATAACCTACACGGTCAGTAAGTTTAAGTTTACCATCGCTAATTAAGCGTCTTAAAGCAGAAAAATAATATTCTTGACCATTGGCTAACTCAGGCATATAAATTGGTTCTATTCCATATGACAAGGCTAAATGACGCATTGTTTTTTCTTTGTAACAAATAGCTAAAACAGGATAATTTCCTCTAAAAGCAGCTAAGTTTCGAGCTGTTCTTCCACTATAACTATCTGTAATAATGGCTTTCAACCCTAAAAGAGCTGTTGCTTTAACAGCTTGCTTTGCTAAAAAAGCAGTAACATCAGGATTATTAGGATCTAATGGAATATTGATATCATTTTCTTCTAATTGATCTTTCTCTGCTTGAGCTGCTACACTAGTCATCGTTTTTACAGCCTCTAATGGATAGCTACCATAAGCTGTTTCTCCACTTAACATTAAAGCATCAGTTCTATAATAAATTGCATTCGCAATATCTGTTACTTCGGCACGAGTAGGACGTGGATTATGAATCATAGAATGTAACATCTGAGTAGCTACGATAACTGGTTTTTTAGCAAAAATACAAGCTCTTATCAATCTACGTTGAATTCCTGGTATGCGTTCTTGTGGCACTTCAATTCCCAAATCACCACGAGCAATCATTACTCCATCGGCTACTTCAAGTATTTCACAAATGTTATCCACCCCTTCTTGATTTTCAATTTTTGCTATAATCTGAATATCGCTATTGTGCTTATCTAATATTTCGCGAATAGATAANACATCTTCCTTATTTCTCACAAAAGAGTGAGCAATAAAGTCAATATCTTTTTCAATAGCATATAAGATGTTTTTTCTATCTTTTTCTGTAATAGAAGGAAGATTTATTCGTACACCAGGAATATTCACACTTTTACGACTACCTAACTTGGCGCAGTTTTTAATATTACAAACTAGATGATCCTCTTTTTTTTCTGCTACAATTAAATCTAAATCACCATCGTCAATCAAAATTTCCTCTCCTAAACTTAAGTCTTTAACTAAATCAGGATAAGAAACAGAAATTGCTTCTTTAGTTGATAAACGATTAGGGTCAGCATATACTTTTACTGTTTCCCCTATTTTATACTGAAATATTTCGCCACCTTCATTTTCAGTTGTTCGTATTTCGGGTCCTTTAGTATCCATTAATAAAGCAATTCTATTAGATACTGTTCGAACGTTATTTATAATTTTTTCAATACCTTCACCCACTGCATGAGCAGTATTTATCCTCACAACATTCATCCCTGACTTAAACAGATCCTGTAAAAAGTCGACATCACAACGCTCATCCGAAATGGTAGCAACAATTTTAGTTTGTTTCAGCAACATATTTATTCTTGTTATTTATTTAAGCAACATTAAAGCTTCTAGTGCTAATCGGTAAGAATGTAAACCAAAACCACAAATAACCCCTTTACATGCACATGCAATCATTGATTTATGACGGTATTCTTCTCGTTGTTGAGTATTCGATATATGCACTTCTATAACAGGTGCAGGTATCGAGCGAATGGCGTCTTGTAATGCAATAGATGTATGGGTATAGGCTCCAGCATTTAAAATAATACCATCTACACTAAATCCTTTTGTTTGAATTTGATTAATTAACTCTCCTTCTATATTCGATTGAAATGAGCTTATCGTTACTTGAGGATATTCATTTTTTAATGATTCTAAATAATCACTTATTGATAAATCACCATAAATTGAGGGTTCTCTCTTTCCTATCAAGTTTAAATTTGGCCCATTTATTATTTCTATTTTCATAATTCAATTCTATGAATTTATATATATTTGTTATAGAAGAGGATATACCACTTTACAAAGTTAGAAAAAGAAATGAATATAGAAGATATTTTATCGAATAAGAAACACTATAATCGCTTAATACAGAAATATAAGATTTACTTACAATTAGAAAGATCATTAGCAGAAAACACCATCCAAGCTTACTTAAACGATATAAATAAATTATTTTCTTTCCTTAGCGATGAGAAAATAACACTTAGGAATATTCAGTTAAAAGATTTACAATCGTTCTCCAATCAACTACACACTTTAGGCATCCATCCTCGTTCACAAGCTCGTATTTTATCTGGTGTTAAGTCCTTTTTTAATTTTCTTTTTATAGAAAGTTACATAGATGCAGATCCAAGTGAACTTTTAGAAAGTCCTAAAGTAGGATTTAAGATACCTGATGTGCTTTCGGTAGATGAAATAGATGCTATAATTGATACTATCGACCTTAGTACTAATGAGGGACAAAGAAATAAAGCAATCATTGAAACCCTTTATAGCTGTGGCCTTCGTGTATCAGAGCTCACTCAACTAAAAATATCCGACTTATATCTAGATGAGGGATTTATTCGGGTTACAGGAAAAGGTAATAAACAACGTTTAATTCCTATTTCTGAAAAAGCCATACATGAAATAAAACTCTATTTTATAGATCGTAATACGTTAGATATAAAAAAGGAACATGAAGATATTCTTTTTTTAAACAGAAGGGGTAGACAAATTACTCGTAATATGATATTTATAATTGTACAAGATCTAGCTCAAAAAGCGAATATTAATAAAAAAGTGAGTCCTCATACTTTTAGACACTCTTTTGCAACTCACTTATTAGAAGGAGGAGCTAATTTGAGAGTGATACAATCTATGTTAGGACACGAGTCCATTGCAACTACTGAAATCTATACTCACATAGATAGAGAACGGCTAAGAAGCGAAATTATTCAACATCATCCAAGAAATATAATGTATAGAAAACAACAAATAGATAAAAACAGGAATGATTAAAGAACAAATTCTCTAGAGAATTAATAAAAACCTTACTTTTTTTCAACTACTTCTTGTTGTTACTAAAAAAAGAAGTATATTTGCGAACCTTAATTGCCCAGATGGCGGAATCGGTAGACGCGCTGGTCTCAAACACCAGTGGATTTTTCCATCCCGGTTCGACCCCGGGTCTGGGTACTAATTAAAGAAAGAAAAGAGCTGAATCTTAATTGATTACAGCTCTTTTTAATTTTCAACTGTCAGACTACGGGTCAGTCCATATTCTTGGGGATTTAACAATTAAGCATATAGCATCATTACTCTATACAGATAGAACCTAACATCATCTACTCCTCTGAAAGTAGCC
>JGI24707J26582_10001918_pt1 | contig 16049 bp, 6 predicted proteins | sample BioPla1DNA1_FD_26582 | JGI IMG/M metagenome (IMG submission 26582) | reverse complement strand
GATGCGTTACAGTAATAACATATTCACCAGCTTCATTAAATGTTACATAACAGTCAGGTCCGTATGCTTTTTTGTCAGGAGTTTCATTTAAAAATGAAAGACCTTTTTTACCACCTTTAACACTCCATTGTAAATTAAATTTTTCATCTTCATCTATATTATTACCTTTTATAAAAGCAGTGAGTGTTTTACTACTTCCCATTTCAACATTTAAAATAGTATTAGTAAGAGAAATAATAGGTAAAGTAATATCAGGTACAGTTACTGTTACAAGCATTTCATCAGTTGCAATAATACTACCATCTGAAGAAAGCAATTTTGCTCTTACAGTAGTAGTGCCAAAATCAAGTCCACAAAGCCATGCCACTTGTGAACTTCCTTCTATTATACATATATCAGGATTATCAGATTCATACGATACTTTCACCTTATCATCCATAGGTGGTAATTCCATAGGAATAAAATAGAGTTTTTCAGAAGAAAGAGAAAGTGAAGATTGAGAGAAGGAGAATGTATCATATTGAGATATATAAACAATAATGGTTGCTTCTTTTTTTGCTTTTGCATGTTTAATATGTATTTTAGTCATACCTGTTTTGCCTGTTGCCTGAATAGCACAAGTATCAGCTAAAGCATTTATACCAATAAGTGTATAATCATCAGCCCACCAAATAAAATCTTTCCCATCAGTTTCATTTCCACCTATTAATTGTGCTTTTATTTGAGAAGTTTTTAAATCATTAGGGTTAATTTTTATAATATTGGTCGAAGGTTTTATATATACATCATCTACTATAGTATCTTCTACAATAACTAATACTGTTTTTGAATATGAAGCATTATGTTTTGTATTTGTTACGGTTATATATGTCATACCTGTTTGATTACCATAAATACTTGCAGAAGAAGATGAAGAGGTTACAAATGCAATGCTTGAAGAAGAAGATGAAAATCTAAAAAAATTATTATCACTTTCATCTTTTGTACCCATCATTTTTGCAGTTATTGTTTCACTTGTTCCTTTCTTAATTGTAATAATTGAATCAGTTACTTCTATATATGGTTTTTGCGTAATAATTGATTTATCTAATACTGTTACTACAATGGAAAGAGGATATTCACATTCATCGTGTGTAATAGTAAGTGTTGCAACTCCTGGTCCGTTTGCAGAAAGCATTGCAGATGATCCGTTATTTGCAACAATGGAAACAATACGTTCATTACTACTTGTCCATTTCCATAATGCGTTATTAAATTGTTCTGAATTTTTTAATTCAACAGTAGCAGTTTCATATTCTCCTTGTACAATAGTTAGAATGTTTTTTTGTGTTGTAATATACGGTATATGTGTACCATCTCCTTTCCTTTGTACGGTTATTATAACTTCTTTCTCAAATAAAGAATCTGGATGAGTAATTACAATTTTGCATGTTCCTGGATTTTTAGGAGTAATATAACAATAATTTGAATAGTTTACAAAAGAAACAGAAGCAATTGATTCATCAGAAGATATAAAAGAGAAGTTTTTTGTATACTCTTCATCTTTTTCAGTATAGTGTAAAGAAGCATACAAAGTAGCATCGGTATCGGTTGTTTTTAGTTGTATTATATCTTTATCTGTAGTAATAATTGCAACATTTTCATTTTCATATACGAATTGACTACCACTTGTAATATATATTTTTAATTCATTTTCACTTAATGAGTGTGTTACTGTTAAAAGTGCATTTTCATTTAGTTTATTACAAGTTATAAGTGCGTTTGCTCCATTAGCTGCTATATCAAAATGAGGATTGTCAATATGCCATTGAATATCATTTTGAGAAGCAAGAGAAAGGTTATATGCAGTTATATAAATAGGATTACTTTGATTTTCTTCTTCAAAATGAAGTACATTTTGATTTGTAGATAAATAAACACTTTCTGTAGGGTTTTCTATTTCTGGATTTACAATTAGTATAGTAAAAATAACGTCATCACATTGAGGATAAGAAGCTTTAATTTGTACTTCTCCTAGAGCCATTGGGTGAATTGTAATCGAATTATTGTTTTCATTATTTTCTAAAGAAACATTATCATTTCCTTTAATAACAGACCATGAAAGAAATGAAAAATCTTCTATAAATTCTGTTTCTATATATAGATTAATAGGTTCATTAGGAAACAATGTATACTGTGGATTTAAAGTATATATAAATGGTTTTTGCATTTCTTGTAATTCTTCTAAAGTATCATACGTTAGTATTGAAAAGAAAACAGAAGAATCAGCAATTGATGCTTTTACAGTATTTTTAGAAGCACCACTTTCTTGTGGTGGTGCAGAAATTACAGCCGTAGTACCATTGCTAGATAGTGTTATAGGTCCTTCTTCTACAGACCATACAATATCAGATTCATGTGCATTTATGCCATTTAATGATACATATATTGTTTGTGTTTCACCATTTTGAATTGTATATAGAGGACTTGTTGTAAGCGAGAGATAGGGTTTTTCTATTGTTGTAATTTCATTTGTTACTGTAATAGTAATACGTGTTTTATATACAGCTTTTGGATGACTTACATCTATATATGCTTTACCAGGAGAAAGTGCTTTTATTAATCCAGTTGCATTTTCATTATAATCACTAATAATTGCACGAGATAAGAAGGTTGACTTTGAAGTGCCATTTCCACTAATCCATGAAATGACTTCTTTCCCTTCTATTTCGGGATCTTGTATTATATCCCAATGTAAATCTTTTATATCATTTGCTTTACAATTTTTTAATATAATAGAAATTGTTGTTTCATCTTGTGGTTTTAATTTTATATAATTCTGACTTGTAGTAATATATGTAGTTACATCTTTTGCTTCTGTTGCAATATCTCTAACAAGTACGATTATTGTTCGCTCTTCTAATCCAGGATACGAAACATATAATTTTACACTACCTGTTTTAATTCCTTTTATATATATTCCATTTCCTGTATTTTCATCTTTTCCATTTACTATGGTATAATCTATATATTGATTTGCAAAATCAGAAAATCGCCATGTAAATAAAGAAGGGTTTATTTCTTCCGTTGTATTTAATACTGAAAGTGAAATATATTCCGTTTTTTTATCATTCACTGTTATCATCGTTTCACTTGGTTCTATATATGCAATTTCAGCATTTTCTATAACTCTTACTAATATATCTAATGGATACAGTGCTTCTGGGTGTGTAATTCGTATATAACATATACCACTTTCAAGTGCTGTTATTTGTGCAATATCTCCATTTACAGACGTAATTAATACTGGTGCATTTGTTAAAACTTCACCTTTTTCATTAACAGTTTTAAATATAAAATCATTTAAAAATCCTTCAGTTAAAGGGTTTTTTAATTGTACTTGAATTTCATCTGTTTCTTTTTCACTTTTATTTATAGTAAGTATATTTTGAGTAGATGTAATATATGGCATAACAGTACCATCATTTGAAACGGAAATAAGAGTTGAATATGTATAGGGTGCTTTTGAGTGAGATAAGGTAAGACGTGCAAATCCTTCTGTCATACCAGTTATCCAACAATAGTTACCTTCTGTTGCAATTGATGCTATAGAAGGTTTATCTATTGTCCACTTAAAACTTGTATTATCAGCAGGTGTTCCACCGAAAAGACTACCTGAAATTTTAACTGTTTCACTTGGTTTTAATTCCACCAAATCAGTTGATGCGTATACATATGGGTTAGAAATAGATGGTGTGTAATTAGAAGCAGCAATAGTAATAACACAAGAAGTAGTAGAAGATCCCACCTTAGCTGTAATTGTTGTATTTCCAGGCTTTAAAGGTGTTATAATAGCTCCATAATTATCTGTTTTTACAGAAATAAAAGAAGTGTCATATTCCCATGTTACTTTTTTTTCATTTTGGTTTTTAAAAGATTTTAATTCAAGTAAATCCATTTCACCAACAGAAAGAAATAATTTTGTTTTAGAAAACAAAAGAGAAACTTCTTCTTCCTTTGGGTCTACAATTGATTTAAAAAAATTACATGAAACTATAAGCAATAGTATCAATATAAGTAATATACTAAGTACGTTTTTTTTCATCTTTTATCTCCTTTAATAAGCATCAGCTCTTTTATAGTTTGTATTTATAGAACAAGGAACATTTCTTACTTCTACATATACAGGTATTTTATATGTTTGATATTTTTTAGCATAAAAACTGTAATAGTCAATTTCTAATGATCCTACATAAGAATTTTCTTTTACTGTTTCATTATAATTTTCAGGATATGCTGCTTCATCATTTTTTTTATAGCCATAAAATATACCTGACTTTTTGTCTTGTCCATTTTTCTTATATAGTATTAATCCGTAATCTAATTCATGATATAAATAAAATGATTGTGTGTTTATTCCTTCTACATCAGCTCCCCTTGCTTTTACCAGACCAGCCTGTTTATTACCATGCCCATCAGTTTTATTATTAGGTTCTGGTTTAAAATGTATGGCTTTAATTGGCACATTTACAAAGGCTTTGTTTGTTTGGTCTACGAGTATATTTCCACTTATATATTCACCATCACCTAAAACAAATATATTATTGCTATTATATGAAGAGTAGTAAGTATTTTGCTCTGTAACAGGATATATTTCATTATTTAAAAAAGGTACTTTTTGTTTAATTTCTGCTTTAAATGTATGTTGTGTATAATATATTTTATATAATAGTTTTGAAGTACCAAATTCTTGTGGAACAGGTGTTACTCCACCAGTAGAAATAATATTTTCGTTTCTACCTTTAATTTGTACCTCTCCGTTTACTTCTCCCTTTATTTCAAATTTTAATGTTCCTTTTGCAATTCCTGTTTCAGGGTCTATAACATCATGTTGTGTAATTATATATTGTTTTTGTAAAGCATCATAAGAAGCATTTGAATTACTTATAAATAAATTTTCTGTTTCTACTTCTCCTAGTAATGTTATAATTAAATGGGAAGGTGCTGGTCGAATTTCATAGTCTATATATAATATACTCTTATCATTAGATACTGCTTGTGGAGTTGCACTTACAATTGTTTTGCTTGTTTTTAATAAATACCCATAAGAATTGTTTATGAAAACAGAATCTTCCATATTAGAATTTGTTTTTGCTTTAAGTGTTGCTCCACCTTCTTTGGTTGCACCAGTAACAATAATTGTTCCTATATTATCTGGATATGTATATGTTATATTTTCTGGACTTTTCCACGTTTTACCATATCCTGCATTTTGAGTATCAATTGAAAAGTATGAATTATCTGAACGATACCAGTCAATTATTGGATCTTTTTCAGGGATTGCTTCCCAGTGTAATGGCTTTGTTTCTCCTGGATATAATTGTAATGTTTTAATATATTTTTTATTTGATTGTGTTTGTTCATCATCATATACAAAAAATTGTATTTTTTCACTTTCTTTTATTTCTATTTCACAGGTATCAGTTGAGCCTGATGGAAGAGAAGCAGTAATAGTTGCTTTACCAGGTTTTTTGGCATAAATAAACGCATTTTTATCTTTTGTAGTAAATGAAAATAATTCATCATCTTTATTTCCATCTACCGTCCAGTTTATTTCTTCTCCTTTATCATTTTGTACTTTAGCTGATAATGTAATGGTATCTTCACCTATATATATAGGTAAAATATCATAATTAAGATTAATTGTTGGGTCCTCTTCTCCAAGTACAATTAAATATATAGTTAATGGGTTTTGTGCTTCGGAATGAGTTATAGTAAGAGTTGTTTTTCCTGAAACAAGTGCTTCAAGTTGTATTGTTTTTCCACTTGAAGGTCCATTAAATTGAGCAATTTTACCATTAGTTTCATTAATACTCCAATTTAAACCATTAAAAGAAGTATCAACAATTGTATTTCCTTTTAATTCACTAATAAAATTTCTTTTTTCACCTTTATTCATTGTTATTATTGTTGTGTTAGGATTAATGAGAGCAATATATGGTTTTGTTTCATCTTTTTTAGTAATAACAACTAATAATTCAGCAGTTGCTTGTACAGTACCACTTTTAGTTAATAATTTTGCAGTAATAGTACAAGAAGCTGAATTTACACCATCGGGAAGTGTTCCAGGAGAAAGGATACATACGGAAGTGTTTCCTTCTGCAGTACATAGATTTGGATCGCTTGATGAGTATGAAACAAGTGCATCAAAATAAGTCGCTGGAGTTTCCATATTAATAAATGTTTGTTTTCCTGTTTCAAGTGTTATATTTGTTTTAGAAAAAGAAAAATCTGAATAATTACTAATATAAATAATTATATCTTTTTGCTGCATTGCTTTAGGGTGTGATACATGTATAGTAACCGTACCAGCTCGTAATGGTTCTACTAAGCAAGAAGAACCTGAATAGTCCATATTAATTAAAGAATAATCATCAGCCCACCATTTAAAATCATAGACATCATTTGCATTTCCATTAATTAAATTTGCAGAAAGAGTTTTTGCATCTCCTGTAGGAGAAAGACGAATAATACTTTCTGGAATATCAATATAACAATCTGTTTTAATTTCTTGATTTACTATAATCAAAACAGATCGAGGAGTTGCAGCTTTTGGATGCGTTATAATAACTTGTGTAACACCTTCTTTTAGAGCTTTAATTTGAGCTGTATCATTTGATGCATATAATCGTGCAATAGAAGAATCTTGTATTGACCAAGAAAAATTGGAAGTATCACTTTCGTTTCCACCTATTAATTGTGCTACAATAAGTGCATCTTCTTTTCCTACTGTTGTTGTTACAATGCTATTACATGCAATATAGGGGTCATTTGCAGAAACAATTGGATCTACAATATTACAAATAATTTCTAAAGGATATAAACAATTACTAGGATTTTCAATTTCAATTTTAACTGTTCCCTCTTTTTCACCTTTTATAACAGCAACATTACTTGAGCCAGTAACAGAAGCAATAGTATTGTTTTGACTTCTCCATGTATAGCCATTTACTACAGGATTATCAGAATTTTTTATATCAACAGAAACAGAAGCAGTACTACCTTTTGCAATTGTTACAACATTTTGTTTTGTTGTAAGATATTTAAATCCTTTTAATTCTTCTTCAGTATTTCCCACATTAATTAAAAATTCTTTTTCCATATCTGGACACAATGTATTTGTAACTTTTATAATAGCTTGTCCTGGTTCTTTTGTAGTAATTGTACACGTACCACTTGCAAGTCCTATTATATCAATAATATCATTACCTTTATCAATCGACCATGAAAACATTCCAGTTTGTGTTGTATTAACTAATGCAGCACCAATTGTATATGTTTGCCCATTTACAATATTTATTACATCTTCATCTGTCGTAATATAAATTATATAGTTATCTATCCATTCATATAATTCTCCAACTTTTGCTTGAATAGAAAGCGAGTTTTGGGAAAATTTATTTTTAATAATAACAGATGACTTACCAGGTCTATTTGCAACTAGAGTTGCATTTGCACCATTAGGTACTATATCAAAGACAGGTTCATTTGGGATAGGATTTATGTCATTCATTGTCCATGTTGTATATAAATCCATATTTTTTTGTGAAATATTTACACCTGTTACAGAAAGATTTTGCGTTTTTCCTGGTTCTAATGTAACAATTGCATTTTGCATTGTAGTTAAGTATCCTGCATCTTCATCAAAAATTTCACTTGATTCACCTTTTTTTAATACAGTTACTTCAAAAATAACATCTTTACAGTTTTCTAAAGAAGCTGTAATAGTTGCTTTTCCTTCTGAAACACCTGTAACACGAGCAGTATTTTTATTTGTAGAAGAAGATATAGCACTTACAGTACAAATAGAAGAATTACTTGTTTTCCAAGAAATAACATCAGATAAAGATAAACCAAAAGATTCTACAAAAATCTCTTTTACTTCATCACTTGCAATTCGTAAATATGAAGAATCGGTATATATTCCTTTCATAGTTTCTAACTCTTCATTTGTATCAGCAGTTAAAACTAATATTTTTTTATCATTTAAAGCTTCATCTAAATGAGAAGTAATATAGGTTTGATTTTGTCCAGTACCAATTGCGTTTATCTGTGTTGTTTTTCCTGTAGATGGAGAAACGGTAATTACGGCTGTATTATCGCTTGACCATTGAATATTGTTTTCCATTTGTCCTGTTGCATGAGTTACACGAGCTGTAATTTCTTTTGTACTTCCATTAAGCATCCTAATAACACTTTCATCTGTAATAAGAGTTATTGGATTAACTAATGCAGTTTCTGAATATACTTTCACCTTTATTTCAGTGTCATATAAACATCGAGGATGTGTAACGACAATTGTTACTTCCCCTTCTTTAAGAGGTTTTATCTCTAAAGTAGCTGAAACACTATTTCCAGAAGCAGCAGCTCCTACACTTCGTGAGAGTTTATTTTTTATTACTCCAGTTACATTTTGCACTTCTACAATTTCATTATTATATGCGTTATCAATCCACCAAGAAAAATTAGTCGTATCATCTCCTATATCATCTTCTCCTTCTATTCCTCCAACTAATCGTACCTGTATTGTTGTTGCTTCTCTTCCTACTTGTGTTTGAATATAATTTTGTGTAGTAGTTATATACATAGAAGAATCAATTGCACTACCTATTTGATTTTGTAAAATAACAACAATTGTTCTATTATATTCACTTAATTCATGACTAACTGTTATTTTGAAAGTACCATTTTTCTTACCCATTATTTGTAAAGAATTTCCACTTGCTACATATTCACATAATGTATCTGCTTCGGGTGGAAGTTCCCATTTAAATTTATCTGGATTTACATAATCAGTATAATTTCCAATATTTGCATATAGAGTATGTAATGTTTCAGAGTCTGTTATTATTAAAGAACTCGTATTTACTTCAATATATGTATTTTTTACAATACTTATAACTCTTATTATAATTTCGAGATCAAATTGTGCGTTTTCGTGAGAAACAATAATTTTAGCCGTACCACTTTCTTTAGGAGTAATATTTGCTGTATTAAGATTTGGAATAAATGAAATTATATCTTTACTCTTTTCATCTGCATAATTCCATGTAAACCCATTTTTATATGTTGAAGAAAGAGGATTAATTAAATCTACTGTTATTTGAGTATTTTCAGTTTCATTTTTATTTAAAGTTATTACATTGCGCTCTGTTGTAATAAATGGTTCAGTTAATTTATCTGTGTATACAAAAACGATAAATGAATATTCATATTCAGCTTTTGGATGTTTTGCAATTATTTGTGTACTGCCTGTTTTGTGAGCAGTAATAATACAATTGTTTCTAGAGTATACAATAGAAGCAATTGATTCATCTTTTACGCTCCATTGGAACATTTCCATATCAGCAATGTTACCACCATATAATGAAGCTGTTATTGTTTTAGTATCATCTGGTTTTAATTCAATAACCGTATCATTTGAGTAGATATACGGCTCTCCATTATTAAGCTCTCCATTCCCTTCTATTGTTATTAAACATGTTGCTACAATGCCATTGCACGTAGCTTTTATATATGTTTCACCTTCTTTTTTCCCTGTTATAATTGCCCCAAAATTATCAGGAGCAACAGAAACATACGTTTCATCAAAAGTCCATTTTATTGTATTTTTCCCTTGATTTGCTTTCGGATTTAAAGTAAGTGTTATATATTCGCTATCACGTACTGCAATTGTTATATTTTTTTTACTTAATATTACTTCTGTTATATCATCATCATAGTTTTTAGTAATTTCTTTTTGTACATTTGTAAAAAATTGACAAGCAAACAACATGCATAAAATTATACTAAGACTTATAATTATACATATTTTTTTCATATTATATCTCCTTATTTAAATCGAATATAATTCTGTGTTACAGGTATTTCTGCAACAGGTGGAAGTGTTAATGTTTGATTTACTACAATATTAATTTTTGTGCCTTCTTTAATTTTAATTGTTGGTTGTACATTCATTGCTCTATCAATGAGTTTTTCTCCCAATTGATTAGTAACTTTTTGTGTATCAGCTAAAACAGATTTTACATAGTCATTATCCGTAGCACCCATAGTTGAAACAAACTCACCGTTTACAATTGAAACTGTACTTAATAATGCAATTGCTTTTAAATATGCTAAAGGATGATCATTTACAAACCCTTTAATTCCACTTGCACCTTGTGCATCTGTTGCGTTCATGCCACCAAGTGAAATTTTATATCCGTCAGGGCGAATTAAAGTATTCCATTGTATTTGCGCTCTACTTTGTGCATAAGAGATACTTGAGTTATATGAGCCAAACAAAAGTGAATTTTGTGGAATAAGTAAGAATCTTCCGTCTTGTGATGAGTATATATTTTTACTTACCCGAGCTACTATTTCTCCTGGTAAATCAGTGTTCATAGCAGATACTAATGTTGCTTCAAAAATGCTACCTTCCCATAATGTATTTAAATTAAGCCATTCGCCTTTTCCTGCATTACCTTGATTTTGGTTATAAAAAGAGAGTTTACCACTTTGATCATTTTGCATTGCATACGCATTTCCTTGATTTGGATTCATATATGAAGCATATTGACTTAATGCACTTTGTATAAACTCTTCCCTTGAAGGCATTTCATTATTTAATTGAGTTTGTGTTGTATTTTTTTGTATTGTGTCATAATAATCTGTGGAATAAGTACTTTGAGTTGATGTTAATCCTTTTATACCCGAAATTGATTTTCCTCGTAAGGAATCATTTCTTGTATCTGGTATAGTAATTGTAGGGGTTGCAGTACCAGTAGTAGATCTTGTTGTAGTAGATCTTGTTGTTTGAGGAGTGTATGGTTGTGGGTCCGTATTAGGAAATGGTGGAATTTCTACTTCTTTTTTTACAGGACTACTTGGTTTTTCATCTTCTTCATAATGTAAAAAAACTAAATCTTCTTCTGTTAATTCAGGGTTTTGAGCATATAATGAATAATCTTTTGGAGTATATACTACAGGTTGTTCTTTTTCATTTTGAGCATTTTTAGCACCATCAGATGGAAGTAAAAAAGATAAAACAATAATAAGACAAAAAACAGAAACAATAACAGCTAAAATATAATTTTTATTTAAAACTTTCGGTTTTCTTTTGGGGTTCATATTATTAGCTTGTTCTGCTGACATTTTTTGATGTTCGTCAAAAGTTTTATCTTCATTTTTTTTATCAATTTTTGATACAAGTTTTTTTTCATTTTCTTCTTGTTCTCTACTATTACTATTACTTTCATCAGTTTCTTCGTGTATATTTTCATTCACTTTTGAATATACATTTTCATCATCAATAATATTAGGTAAAGGCATTGAATCGTTACTTTCAATTATATTTCCATTTTCATCTATTTCAAATTCTTCACTTTTATGTTCATCCATTTTTATTCTCCTTGTTTATTTTGTATATTGTTTTCAACTTCAAAATTTTTATTGTAATTATCAATAGTACATTTTGTTTGAATTAAAATAGTAGAACACACAATAAGAGATGAAAAAAATGCAATGAGTGCCATCATATATACAGATTTATATTTTACTTTCTTAATTGGGTTTAAATATGGCTTAAAGAAAAAAAGAAGGTTAATTAATACAATACATACCTGTACAAGTAGTATCCATTTCCACCATGATATTGGAGTAAATAAAAGAGATAGTGAAAAGGTGAAAAAATAAAGTGGAAATATTTTTTTAAATAATTTATATTGTTCCATTCGCTCTGGTGGCGTATTTTCTTCAAACTCTCTTTTTTTCTTCTCATTTTCTTCTGCAATTATTTCTAATCGATTCATGAATTTTTTTCCAAATCGTGTATCTTCCCATTCTGTGTCATTTTTTTTAAACCAAGCCATATTTATTTTCCTTTTTATTGTATTTCAGTTTCTATTTGTTTTTNAATTTTTTTCTCTTCTTTTACAATGCTACTTTCTTTTGTTTTTTTCTTTGTAATAGTTACTTTCTCTTTCCCAACTCTCAATGTTACTTTTTCAATAAGTTCATTAATAACTATTAAGTTTTTATCAACAGAATAATTAATTCTTTCATTTTTATTATTAAAAAGTACTGGGCTTGTCATGTGTAATACCGTTTCATTCATTGCAATATATGTTTTTTTGCCATCATCATAAATACGAACAGGAAGCCAATATGGTTTTTTGAAAATGGAATATGTCATTTTATAGTCAAAAGATAAAAATCGAGGGTCTACTAAGTTAAAACTGTTTTCAGATTTATTAATACCAATCATTGCATCTGACTTAATAGTGAAAGGCATTGAGTTTGGATATTTCCATTTAACCTGTGTCATATATGTATCTTTAAAAGATTTTAATAAAAGATGATAGACTCTTTTGTCTGTTATAATAATAAAACTTGTAACAAGTCCTGAATATGCAGGCTTTAAAAAAAAGTGTTGTGTATCTACTCCACCACTTCTACTTACACCAGCTCCAATTTCCCATACTTTTTCTTCTGATAAAAAAGGCATCTCTATTACTTGTTCACCTGGTTCTAATTGTAAGTCTGTTACTCTGTAAGGCTGACAATATATTTCATACACAAAATCTGGATCAAAGTCATAATACATAGTACCATATACAAATTTATTTGGGCTTTGTAAAGCACTTTCTGTAGATTGATTTACAGCATCTTTTCCTGTTAAAGAAGGTTTGTCTAATTTTTCATCTGCAGGATAATATATAGGTTTTTCTACATATACTACTGTTTTTTCAATATCAATTTCTTTTAATAATTCTTCTACATACATTTCTTCTAATTCATCTTCATTATGTTTTTCTTCTCTTTCTAATGAAGTAAATTCATTTTTATTCGTTTCTTTTTCTGCTCCCATAGTATCAAAATGGGTTGTTTTACAACTCATAAAGATTAAACTTGCTATTAGTATAATTCCTAATTTTTTCATTTTTTCTAACTCCTGTTATTTTATTGATTTTATATCAAAGTTTGAAATGTAAATTCCTAATGGATTTGTTTCAGGTGTACCTTCAAAATATTCTAATGTTGTTAAAATAGAAAATTTTTCAGTTTTTTCTAATCGACCTTGCTTATATGTTTCTACAGTATAATAGGTTACATATGTTGCATTGGTTTGTTTCATTGGCTCTTCCAATTTAACCGTTCGAGTTTGTATGCCAAAAAAATTAAAGGGATTTTGGTTNATAAAAAAAGTATCTAATTGTGTAATTGCTGATTTTTGACATATATTTATACATTCTTGTATAAATTGATTTTGAGCTTGTCTGTCTGTAACTTGGGTATACATATTTGAAATAAGTTTTTTTATTTGATATGTTTTTGCATTTTCAGGAATTGATTGATTTCCCCAATATGATTTGTCTACTTTTCCTACATAGTTTGCAAAGCCATCATTGTCTACAGTTACTATTACTGGTACAGTCGATGGAAGATTTATTGCATATAACACAATAAACAATGAAATTATAAAGCTCGATAAACTAACTAAAGCGATAATTTGCCACATACGTGCAGTTTTCATGTATGTAGCTTGTAGTGTTCCTACTACATATATTGCTTCTTCGTCAATTGAACCATCTTTGTTTTTCTTTGTTTTAATTCGTGTATTAAATGGCGTTTCAGCATTGTTTTCAGGAATGAATGTTTTCATTTTTTTATAATCTCCTTATATTTTAAAAGATATAGGTAGCCTGTAATACAGGCTTTTTTGAGAGATTATGATACGTAATAATAAGCTAACAATAGTATATACTATTATTAGAAAATTGTAAAGCGTGCAAACAACTTGCATTTCTTACAATCTTATTGTATTATCTATTAAACAAATAGAAAAAGAGCAAAAAAGAGATTTTCCTTCTTACGGTAGATAATACTTTAAAAAGAATAAAGACTAGGTGAAAACCTAGCCTTTACATTACAACAATATTCGTTGCGGTTGATCAATCTACTACAGTAGAAATTTACTACCGATGGTGACATCATGGGTTATAAAATAATGCAAGGGGTAAAATGATACAACATTGTTAAAAAAATGTTGTATTTTTATCATTTTTCATTTGACAAAACGCCCTGTTATTATGTATACTATAAGCATAGATTAAGAACACAAGGAGAAAACAATGTCAAATAACAAAGAATTTCCACAATGGGAACATAAAAGTACAAGTTTAACTAAAATTAAAGATGATATAGAAAATGGAAATCAATTAGGAAAAGAAGGCTGGGAAGTCGCTGGCATATCAGGTCCTACAGTTTTAATGAAAAGAAAAGCACGACCAAAACCTTCTTATAACCCTTCATACGGAAGATAAAAAACATTAGTTATAAAAAAAAAGCACTTCTATAAAGAGGTGCTTTTTTTATTTTAACATTACTTAGCCATTTGGAAATTTTTCTTCATAGCTAGCAGGTCGGCGACCATTTAATTTTTGTTTTAACTCTTCTCCTGAAGAGCGCTTGTGTTTATTCATCGCTTTTTGTGTCATTTTTTGAATAGATTCTTTACCACCTTTTGCATGTTTTTTAACATCTTCCATCGTAGCAATTTTTTCCATTTTTAACTTTGGATCAAAGAATTTTTGTCCAACTTTTAAGTGGCTATCTTCTTTATAGCCTTCATCATCTAAGTGAGGTCTTTCATTACCAGTTAAGGCTTTATAAGCTTTATCGCCCATATCTTGTTTCATGCCACCCATAAGAGATGAAACCATAGCTTGCCTTCCAGCAGTTGCAATATCTTTATCGCTTCCTGTGTATTCTCCTCTTTCACGTGCTTNTCTAAGCCCAGCTTGTACCTGTTGACTTTTATCTTTTGCACCTTGAAAACGAGCAACAGTACCCATACCTTGTTTTACACCCTTTTGTGCAAAACCTGCAGCACCTTTGGCAACAGCACCACCTAATTGGCGAGCATGGTTTGCAGTTCTAATACTATTACTAATACCACGAGCGAGGTCCCCTGCACCCATAGAAGGAGAGCCAGAAAGCACAGTAGAAGCAATTTTAGGACCAGAGAGAGAGATAAATAAACCAAGAATCCCAGTTAAAAACAAATATACCAAAGTCATTATACTGTTAGCATCATAATCTAAAAAAACAATTTGCAAAGTTTGTAAGAAAAAAGTTAATGACCAAAAACAAAGCATTATTGTAACCATAATTTTAAAAAAGTATGAAAGTGCAAGTTTTAAGAGATTCATTGCATATGATTTTGTAGCATCAAGAAAAAGCATTGGAATTAAAAGTAAGGCAATAGATTTTACTAAAAAAAACTCTAAAATAGTAATGATATATTCTACCATTATCACAATTGAAATTATAATCATTAATAATTTATAAATAAAAAATAATATCATTCTAAAAATAGAAGAAGGTTCAGGAATAATTTTAACTTTTTTTACAGTTCCTTTTTCTGTTATTGTTACTTCTAAAGATTTAGCTGTTGCATCAGATAAAAGAGATATTGTTTTAACTATTTTACTTGGGGAGAGAATTAAAGAGGACGTCTTATCTTTTCCTTCAATAAATGGATTCCAACTAACATTTTTTAGTAAAGTAACAGATTTGTCTTTCACTCGTATTACTTGCTTTTCAATATCTCCATCTTCTAAATCTTCTGTTAATATTTCTCCAGTTAGCACCTCTATTAAAGAAGCAACTTTTTCAAGAGCTAATTTTTGTTTTTCAGGTGAGTAATCCTTATTTGCTAATTCTTTTTCTAATTCTTTTTTTTGTTGCCTCATAGAAGCGTTCTTACGTAGAACGATTTTACCTGTTGATTCATTGTATAATTGATAATCATTAACATTTAATATTGCTCCACCATTAATAAGTGCTCCAACATTAATAAGATATTTTCCTACAAAATTTAAAACTTTTAATCCAGTGGTTTGACTTAATATAGTATATCCCTTTTCTTCTGCTAGTTTTGTTATTTCTTCTGGAGTCCATCCTGTTTCTAATAATTTATCAAATTGTTGAGAACTAATTTCAGGTATTCCAGATTCTTCTATTTGTTG
>JGI24707J26582_10001916_pt1 | contig 16051 bp, 16 predicted proteins | sample BioPla1DNA1_FD_26582 | JGI IMG/M metagenome (IMG submission 26582) | reverse complement strand
ACGGAGGACAAATGATAAGAGAGATAAAAGCACAGGACAAAGATATATTTGTGCAAATGGCGAAGGAATTTTATAAGTCCGAGGCGGTAATTAGCGAAATCCCCACCCAGAATATACTGAACACATTTGATGAAGTGACTACAAATTCTCCATATGGTTTAGAAAGAAACATGCATCAATTAGTGAGTTAGATATTAAATTTTATGAAGAGTGAAACAAGTTATATAATTGACAAAAATAGCAGAATAGTTGTAGAGGTGACGTATGAGTATTAAAAGAGATTGGAATAACGAACCGGCAATTCAACAAAAATTATATTCGCAAGAGGAATATATAAAAAAGAAAAAGAAGTCATATCAAATTTCGAAATTCACTTGTTATATGTCACAGATGATGGTGATATTTGGATGGAATATAACGGTCTCACTTGTACTGTTTATTTTGATGATGAGTGGAACATCTGCACTTCCGTATATAGCAGAGATTACTGTTAATTATGGAAAAGAAACATTCTGGTGCAGAGGTGGAATTTTTATTGATATTTGTATGGGATTTCTAATTCTATTTGCCGTTACAGGATTATTCTACGCGATTGGTTACAAGATAGTGGAAATTATGTGCATACATTTAGATGGCGGCTTAAAGGGAGCGTATGAAGTAAATGAAGCGGCTATGAGAGCAAACTTTAAAGGTCAGCTTGCAAGAAGTGCTGGTGGAGTATATGCTGATACAGAAGCCCTTAGTGGCCCAGAAAGGATTTTGGCAGAATATCTTACACACGGTGGAGTTCGCATGATGAATTTTTGCGTGTTTGGCTGGATAAAAAGGGGGCTGGTTGTTGCTCAAGTTATTTTGGCAGGAATATGTTTGTATTGTCTATTAAGATAACAATTTTGAAGAAAAAATGGATAATATGGTCTTAGGTGTGGATTATTTTGTTGAAGATATCATTATTACAGATAAAAGAATTGAGACGGATGTTAATGACACTATACATGAAAATTATTTTTTTATTATCATGACGGAGATGCATATGATTATCATAAACGGATGCAAGTTCCTGGAAACGTATTTAGACAGTACAAAATTGGGGACAAGATTTCGTCATACACAACTGACCATGTACAGTATTCTTATGAAAAATATGGGATATTGCCTAATACTGAATTTAGGAATAATGAAATAATGAAATGTATAGGTGTATTATTAGGAATAGCTATTTTTATGTTAGCTTTATTCATAATTTTGCACAGAAAATTATCAATTCATCAGAAATGATAGTGCTTGAAACTTTCAGGTTGCTCGTGGATATGTTTCCACGGACACATGATAGGGAGGTTGCCAATATCTGTGATCGCATAATTAATATTGTCGATGGTGTAATCGTTAACGATAATTAATGAAAGGACAAATAATGAAGAAATTCTATTTAGTCCTTTCAATGTTGAGGGACTGGTTCACAAGAGAGATTAAGTACACTGCCGCCGTAATTGCAACATTAATATTGTCGTGCGTCGTTCTTTTTATATCGTGGATACTCTTAACTGAGGACTTCCCATCGTCTAAGGAATATGCACAGTTAAAGCGCACTTACGGTACGGATAGTTACATCGATAGATTTCATCTTACCGAACAAAGCGCAACTGCTTTAATGAGTGGAGTGTTACCCAAGATTGAATATGCAAATATTGGTGGTTACATTAGAATTACTGCCGTAAATAGGCGAGAATTAGCAGAAAATATCTTTACAAGTTGCCATACGATATTGGGAGAAGAACAAAATGCAGTCAAGGAATTAGTATCGTCACTCTATAACCCTACATACGAAATAAGCAAAGGGCGCTTTTTCACAGATGACGAGCTAAAAGAAGATAAAGGAGTTATAATTCTACCGGACAATTTGAAAATAAATGTCGGGGATATGGTGACGATAGCGGATAGGGAGTACGAGGTAATCGGATTGAATGACGATTCATACACAAAAGTCCTCCTACCGTATAGCACCATGAAAATAATTCAGGATACTTATATTAATTCAACACCAGAAGATGATTATGAATTTTTGACCGGCGGACCAATGGCATTTCAAATTGCGCATGGAATAAGATTCGAGAAGAAATTATCAACCGAGCAAAAGAAATTCCTTGCTGATATATATGGACAGGGGATAACGGCGAAAAATATAGAATCCGAATTTCTACCCACGATGAAGAACGATGCAATTTTTCTTATAATGTCGATAATTGCTAGCATAATTCTTGCAATGTTCTGTGCACTATGCGTGTATTCGCTATTCGTCTATTTATGTAAAAGTTCTGAAAGTTCGCTGAACATCTTCAAAGTATGTGGAGCGAATTACGGCACTATCTACTTCCTGCTATTATTTCAGATTTTCTTCTGTATGGCATTGTCGTATGCTGTTTCGTGCATTGCAATGATACCAATTCAGCAGCTTTTGAAGTTCTTTAATAAGAGGGGAGAGATTCGCCCTACAGACTATGTTGTCGTTGCGGTGATATATCTATCAGTGATAATCGGTGCGGTTTTGCCGACAGTAAAATCACTAGCTAAACGCACACCATCGGCGAAAGGGGGAGGATTGCAATGAAATTGTTATGGCTACTAAAATCAGAACTGAATTCAAATAGGAAAAGCACGGTTATATTCATATTGCAACTTGTATTTGCGATTGTGTGCTATAATATTTGCCTGTCACTCACGGGCAAATACTTGAGCAGTCTATCCTATTTTAAAAAGCACGACACAACCAATGCTATTAAAGTTATCTATCAGGGCAACGCATTGGAGCAGGCGGATTCACTCATAAAATCGCAGGAAGTTGAGAGGGGATTCTATGCAATTGATGGCGGCGCACAAATCAGGAATAAGCATGGCAATTTGGTTGAAGACAATATGCAACGTAGCCTTATGTTGATGTCTAGGGATTATTTCGAGCAGTTTGACGATATTAGCTATTCGGGACAGTGGATTGATACTGAGAAAGATTATGGCGATAGTATTCCTGCTATGATAGCAAGTGAAGTTGCGGGGATATACAAAATCGGAAATAAATATAATGTTGATGGCAAGTTCAACATATATATTTGCGGAGCGTTAAAGAACAGCGTAACAGAATTAATGGTAGCGGGTCTTTCCACACCTAGTTTTCTTCTACTTGATGAAAGCGGCGTAGTGAAGAGTTACCTTTTATCAAATGGAGTTAATTTCACAAATCTATATGCCGACTTAAAGCACGATGTAGATAAAAAAGCTTTTATTTCAGAATATAATCGGGATTCCGATGGGGAGTATGCGGCAAGGGGATTTGACCCCGAAGAAGAACTAGGCAGTGAATTTGATAGAGTATCATCATTTTTGCTAATCGGAATTGCGATACTTGCAATATCGTCAGTCGGATTTATATCGAACAGTATCTTAGATTATAAAAGGAACGAGAGAGATTATGCGGTGCAAATCATAACAGGTGCACCTATTAAAGTAATTACGATAGCATCAATTGTAAAGCAGGCTACTATATTAATAGTAGCGTGCATTATTAGCATTCCGTTGCTGATTTCGCTAAGTAAACTTCTTGAACTTGATGTAATGACGGCAAATAGCTTTATTTTATCAGTTGTAATTGCAGGAATTCTATCGGCAATTTCTATCTTACTTGATTGGATTTCATTAAAGGGAATTGTGCCACTAGAAATAGTGCAAGGTAGGAATGCATAAAAAGCAACAACAATTCCCAAATAGGCACTCAAACTGTCCACATATGATGTAAACGTTTTATATGTTCTAAATATACAAAAAAGTTGGTCACTAAACTTGACTTTTAGTAAAATAGATGATAATATTGATACATAAAATGAAACAAGCGAGGGATGCCTAAATGGATAAAATTCGTGAACTTCTCAACAAGATATTCGGCAAGCAATCATTCATAGGTAAAGTAATAGTCAGACAAACTTTTATTATCCGCCTACTTTGCATAGCTAGTATAGTGTTAGTCCTTGCATTAACAGGTCTAACTGGTTATGGTGCATTCAAGTACTATGAGATGGTCAATGCAGCTGAAGTGGTGGCAGATGGGCAAAGTACTTCCGTCGTTGGTATGATTGTTACTAGCGGATTGATGGCGGCTTTAATCATCACATCACTTATTCTATTAATGATTTATATTAGAAGAAAGATTACATATCCAATTAGCTTAATCAGGGATGAACTAAATAACTTCGCTGGTGGGGTTCTTTCTGCGGAATTTAATCTTGAGCCCGATAATTCTGAAATGGGGGAACTAATTGCCGCTATCCTTTCATCGAAGAAATATATAAGGAAGATGGTAGAGGAACTTACCTACATACTTGAAGAAATAGCTAAGGGCAACGTTAGTTTCTATATAGCTTATCAATATAGAGGTGAATTCATAGCTATACAGAATGCACTTAACACAATATTGAATGAGATGAATTCAGAGTATGGGCAAATTCGGGACGCATCTATACAAGTAGCAGATGCATCCGGTCAAGTGTCCGATGGGGCACAGGCACTTTCCCAAGGATCGACCGAACAGGCAAGCTCACTTGAGGAGCTTTCAGCATCATTTGTCGAAGTGTCCGAGCAGATTAGACAAAGCGCAATTAATGCAAGGGAAGCAAATATCCATGCTGGCGCATCGACGGAGGCATTGCAAAAAGGTAATGCCGAAATGGAACAAATGCTAGCGGCAATGGCTGAAATTGAAGATAAATCCAACGAGATTGTAACTATTATTAAAACCATCGAGAATATCGCATTCCAGACAAACATCCTTGCACTTAATGCCGCAGTCGAAGCGGCAAGAGCGGGAGAGGCGGGCAAAGGCTTTGCCGTTGTTGCTGATGAAGTTGGCAACCTTGCTGGTAAATCTGCCGAAGCGGCTAGAGGAACAACGCAGTTGATAAGGGACTCTATTGAAGCAGTNGCGAGCGGCACGAAAATTGCGAAAGAAACNGCTAAAACAATGCGCGATGGCATGCAAAAGTCCGAGCAGGCGAGCGTATTGGTGAATGAAATTGCTTTAATGGCTGAGGANCAGGCAATAGCAATTGAACAAATNACTCAAGGAGTCGAACAGATTTCAAATGTNGTGCAAACTAATACCGCAACCGCAGAAGAGAGTGCGGCCGCAAGTGAAGAAATGTCGAGTCAGGCACAGATAATGAGAAACATGATGAATAGATATATGCTTAGGAAAGACGTTGAATAATAAACAAAAAGCGGCATAGTCGTTGTGGCTATGCTGCTATATTATTTAAATATGAGGAGAAATAAAATGAAATACACTAACCCCGTTGTAAAAGGATTCTATGCCGACCCAAGTGTTTGTAAAGCTAATGGAAAGTTCTATATGGTATGCAGTTCAATGCAGTACTTCCCCGGTGTTCCGCTGCTTGAGAGTGAAGATTTAATTAACTGGGAGCAAATTGGCAACTGTCTAACAAGGCCAAGCCAAATAAAACTTGAGAAAGTTAATAGTTCTGGCGGAGTTTTCGCACCCACAATTCGCTATCATGAGGGAAGATTCTACATGACGACCACTAATGATACCACACGTGAAAACTTTTATGTTTGGACGGATAACATCTATGAAGAATGGTCGGAGCCGATTCCAGTCCAGCAGGGTGGAATTGATCCGTCGCTTTACTTTGAAGATGGTAAGACTTATTTTATGAGTAATGGCGAAGATGATAATGGTGTGAANGGCATTACAATGTGCGAAATTAATATTGAAACCGGTGAAAAATTGACGGCGAGTAAATCCATTTGGCAGGGAACGGGAGGAAGATACCTTGAAGCGCCGCACCTTTANAAAATAAATGGCAAATATATTCTACTTGCGGCCGAGGGTGGCACCGAATTCGGCCATATGGCGACATATGCAATGNCTCATAATCNATATGGGCCATACGAATCATATCGGCATAATCCCGTCCTAACTAATCGTGATTTAGGCGGTTATGAAATTCAGGGTATTGGACACGGCGATTTAATTGAAGACAATGACGGCAATTGGTGGATATTACTACTTGGATTTAGGCAGATTGGGCAGTGGGCAACCTACCACCATCTTGGTAGGGAAGTATTCCTATCACCTGCAACTTTTGATAACGACGGATGGTTCACCGCTGGCGATAACGGAATTGTTACAAAAGAATTCGAAACGGAAAGGATCCCCGATTCTGTTGTGCAAAAACAACTTTCCACCCTCACGTTTGAAAATACTGATTGGAATATTCATTGGTGCCATCTGCGCATTCCCTATAAGGCAAATTACACCTTTCTTAAAGATAGGGCGATATTAAAGGGTACGAATATCAACCTAGATAAGGCAGATTCCCCAACATTTATAGGGATCCGTCAACAAGATTTTAAGGCGGTAATCTCCAGCAATGTTAGTATCGATAAAGGCGAGGCGGGAATAACTATATATATGGACGAAAATCATCATTATGATTTAGCCATTAGAAAGGCCGATAGGGGATATGAAGTTATAGAACGGCTGAATGTCGGTGATATTAAATCGGTGGAGAATTCTCATGAAGTAAATTGTGGAGATATTAAGCTGATTATTGATGCCGATAATTATAACTATAATTTTTCCGCTATAATCGACGGAGAAAAAGTGCACCTAGGCTCCGCACAAACAAAGTATGTTTCTACTGAAATTGCAGGCGGATTCACCGGTGTATTTATCGGGCTATATGCATATGATGCCAATTCGGGCAATACTGCTGAATTTACAAAGTTTAAAATTCAGTATAAATAAAAGAGAACATCCGTCTTAAAAACTATACTAAAATAACTTACTCCCGATAAAACNGTCATTGCAAAAAACCTCCTATTGTAGAGTTACTACATTAGGAGGTTTATTATGCAGGAAAAAGATAAAGCATTTTCCACAAGAAATAGCAGAAAGATTAGGTAATAGAAAATGCAAATCAAACGACTTTAACAAGAGAACGGCAAAAGAGAAGAGGGTATATCTACGTAATTACTAGACAGTCTACGGTATTTCTTATTATTACTGTCCTATAGCCGGGTGCAGTTTAAATAGACAGTTTTTACCTTTTACCTCTTGATTTTGCGCGCATTTGATTACTTAAAATTCGCTTCCTAAGGCGGAGATTGTTCGGCGTTACCTCCAGTAGTTCATCATCGGCAAGGAATTCTAGCGCTTCCTCAAGGCTGAATTTCACTGGTGGTATAAGGCGCAATGCATCATCACTACCAGCAGCACGCATATTTGTGATATGCTTGCGTTTACATATATTCACAACTAAATCTTCAGCTTTTGGCGATATTCCTACGATCATACCCTCATATACGGGCACGCCTGCGCCGATAAGCAAAGAGCCACGTTCCTGTGCGTTATATAATCCGTATGTTACAGATTCGCCGGATTCAAAAGCAATTAGCGACCCAACTTGACGGCGAGGTATATCCCCCTTGAATGGCTCATATGAATAGAATACGGAGTTCATTATTCCTTCTCCCTTTGTATCGGTAAGGAATTCACTCCTATAACCAAAAATTCCTCTTGAGGGAATGTGGAACTTGATTATCATTCTTGACCCTTGAGGATTCATTTGTATGAGTTCGCCTTTTCTAGTGCCGAGCTTTTGCATTACTGAACCTACCGCCCATTCGGGAATATCAATGTGCAATTCCTCAATTGGCTCATGTTTTACACCGTCAATTTCCTTAAACAGAACCCTTGGCGGACTGACTGCTAGCTCATATCCTTCCCTACGCATGTTTTCTATTAAAATGGAAAGGTGCATTTCACCCCTGCCCGCAACATTGAAGCTATCCGCACTATCCGTGTCAGTAACACGCAAAGATACGTCCTTTAGCAATTCCCTTTGTAACCGCTCACGAATATGCCGTGACGTTATGAGCTTACCATCTTGTCCAGCGAATGGGCTATCATTAACGGAAAAAGTCATTTCAACAGTTGGCTCACTAATTTTTGCAAAGGGGAGAGGCTCTAAATTATTTACATCGCATATTGTATCGCCGATAGTAATATTCTCAATACCAGAAATGCAAACTATATCGCCAGCAATAGCTTTTTTTACGGGCGCACGATTAAGCCCTTCAATTTGATAGAGATTAGCAACTTTACTATGATAATGCGGTTTGCTCTTGTGATAATCACCAACAACAATGTCTTGGTTTTGGTGAATTTCACCACGTTCAATGCGCCCTATCGCAATTCGTCCAACGTATTCGTTATAATCAATTGATGAAACAAGTAACTGTAAATCGCCCTTTTCGTCGTATTCGGGCGCAGGCACATAATCGATTAAAAGATCGAATAGCGGCTGCAAATCTTTGCCTTTATCGATATAGGATAAACTTGCCGTGCCCTCTCTACCGGAGCAGAAAATCACGGGACTTTCAAGCTGTTCTTCCGACGCATCTAAGTCTAGTAGCAATTCTAGAACCTCGTCAGCAATTTCATCCAGCCTAGCATCGGGGCGGTCAATCTTGTTTACGACAACGATAATACGGTGCCCCAATTCAAGCGCCCTTTGCAAGACGAATCTTGTTTGCGGCATTGGGCCCTCCGCAGCATCGACAAGTAGCAGAACGCCATTAACCATTTTAAGGACACGCTCAACTTCGCCACCGAAATCGGCATGCCCAGGTGTATCGATTATATTTATCTTGACATCATTATAATGAACGGATAGATTCTTAGCTAATATTGTAATTCCTCTTTCACGTTCAATATCATCATTGTCCATCACCCTGTCAGCGATTACTTGATGATCGCTGAATTCTCCTGCAAATTTGAGCATACCATCAACTAAAGTAGTTTTCCCATGGTCAACGTGCGCAATTATCGCAATATTTCTTAAATCATTTCTTATCAACAAAAATCCTTCTCTCTTGCTCGTCATATAATATTTATTACTTTGTTTATCTAATGAGCTTTCATTAAAATTTGTGCGCTATCCCTTATTATAACTCATTTATCGTGCGTTTACAAGTAAAATTTCAATGTTGATTCGACATTAAATATCAGCTTGTTTTAATATTAAATACATAATAGTTGCAAATTAAGTTGAAAAGATTGCAATGTTTCCAATTTTAAGCTATTATATATATGACAGCATTTACTTCATTGATGAAAGGGTGCATTTTTATGGCAAATGAAAATAAAATTGAAGAAGTTAAAAGGAATTCCCCCGAGTATTTGAAACGCTTCGCCGGTAGTTTTGATGTGAATCTATCACCGACCTCAACAAGCTATCGCCGTAGTGGAAGCTTTATAAGGATAGGTAGCGGCAGCTTCGGGAGCTATCACGGTTCGGGTAGTGGGGTTTTTGCATATTTTGGATATGGAATTGATCTAATATGAAGGCGATACATATTAATAGTACGGCGCCATTCTTTGCTAACAGTCCAGAAAAAGAGTACGAAATCGATGACTTTGAAGTATTATGTACGATACTTTCGGCGCTAAAATGGCGGGAGAAGAATGGAAGTATCATGATGGTAACCGATTCAATCGGCGCAGATTACTATAAGCGGCTTGGACTTGACAGTATTTGGGACGGTGGTATCGATAGCTCCTTAGGGGAGGGCGACCCCGCTATTGACGATGTCGGATTCTGGGCGGCGGGAAAGATCTTTGCTTTAAAGAGAGTAAAGGCGCCAATCGTTATGATAGATACGGATTTCATTGTATGGGATAATATTTCGGGGATTTTCGGACAAGATGGAATAACAACGGCGCACAGAGAAGAGCTTTATCATGATGTATATCCGCATCCATCGGCATTTAAGACAGGGGAATCTAGCAAAAAGGCATTTTGGCTCAACGATGATTATGCCGATATATTGCCGTGCAACACGGCATTCGCATATTTTCACGATAATGACTTCAAGGAATTCTATGTTCGGCAGTCAATTGACTTTATGACAGATACCTCTATTTGTGACGATACATTAACTTATATGGTATTTGCAGAACAACGTCTTTTAGCGATGTGTGCTGCAAAAATGGGTGTAAAGATTAATACTTTACTTGATAAAGATAAGCTGTTTGAAACGGGNGGCAGATACACACATTTATGGGGATATAAACAACAGTTGCGCCAGAACGAGAATGAGCGCCAACTTCTATGCGAAAGGTTGGAACACCGAATAAAAAAGGACTTTCCTCAATACGAGCAAGTCCTAATCAATGTTAAAAGCAGGCTAGAAAACAATAAAGTCACCTCTTAATTAAGAGGTGACTTTTCATTAATCCTAGTAATAAAGACTATTTCCAATAGCTATTCCTATTGCCGCAACAATAATAAATAGTGCAATATAAATCCCAATTACAATCCCAGCTATAATGAGGGAGGCCCTGGCATAATTGCGGCGATTGACGTTATTCGGCTTACTAAATGCCCATACAAAAAGCATGATAATGCCCACGATGGGAATCGCTTGCAATAATATCATACCGATATATTGCGATGTTCTTAAAGGCGTCGTATCGTCAAACTGTTGACCGTAATAGGGCTGCTGATTATATTGTTGCTGCTGCCATTGATTAGGTTCGTACTGATTAGATTGTGCATACGGATTTGAATTCTCGCGCAGATAATTACCGCAATTCGCACAAGTATTGCTGTCGTTAGGATTATCGAAACCACAATGATTACATACCATAAAAACTCTCCTTAAAATAGCTTATAAGGCTAAGCTATCGTACATTTTGATAAGGACTATTATCAGCCGCTTTATTGATTAGGAGTATTGTTATTTTGATTATTCGGATTGCCTTGATTGCCTTGATTATTCTGAAATTGTTGTTGCTGCATTGGTTGTTGCTGCATTGGTTGCTGCTGAATTGGTTGTTGCTGCATCGGTTGTTGCCCCGGTTGCTGATATTGTTGGAATTGCTGCGGAGCGGGCTTTGGTCTAATTATACCGAATGCTTTATCGACAAACCCAGAAATTAATGGTAACTTCGCATCGAATCCTTTTATAACCTTGAAGAAGCCGATTATGTAGAGCACATACGAACCATAACGCACTACTCTAGTAATAAGGATGGATAGAAGTGATAGAACAATTGAAATACCATCATATGTAACTGACTGAAAATCTGAGCTACCTCTGATAATTTGATTTAAACTAAGGTTATAATCAGCTCCAAAAGTGGCTAGTAGATCAAACACAATATTGTGCAATAGCATTATTACACTGACGGTTATAGTAACTAATAGAGCCTGCAAAACTTGCCTAGATAGCCATTCATTTTTTTCATAAACAAGGGTAAAACCCACTAGTAAGACTAATGCTAAAGTGTTGCTTGTTGCCGCAAATATAAAGGATATAGCAGCAATAAAAGTAAGGGTAATCCCGCTTTTACCTTTTTCCATAGTTAATTCTCCTTTTTATAAAATTAGTGAATTTAGTTCACATTTTCATTATAACAAAGAAGCAAATGGAAGTCAACAATAAATTGGTAGTTTCATTAGTAGCAAAATGCCTTTTATACAGATTGCCTTGTATTTTTATTTTAGGTATATGATTTTCATGAATTTTATGATACAATATAAGGAGTAAAGATATATTGTGATAAATGGATTCAATTAAAGGAGTGATATTGTGAGCGAGCAAAAGCAAACTGGAATTCGTAGGTTTCTGCGAATATTGAATGTCGCTGTATCAATATTTATGATAGTTTTACTTATAACATTACTAGTATCTGTTCTAGCTTTCAAAGATAGTTCATCGGCATCTTTTTTCGGGCAACATTTCGCCCTTGTTAATACGGGGGAGATGGGCAGCACAATTCCAGAGGGAAGCGCCGTAATGGCAAAATCCAAGGATGATTATAATATCAAGGATATTGTGCTGTATAATGCTGGCAATGACGAGCAATTGCGAATTCATCGAATAGTGGACAAGATAGAGCAGGACGACGGAATGTCATTCGTGGTAAAAGGTGATAGCTCCACATCAGTAGCAAGACAGATATCACCTAACCAAATAATATCTAGTGTCAGATATTATTCCAACCCGATCGGCGCATTCCTTAGATTTGCCACATCATTAAAAGGAATGTTCTTAATTGCAGTTATACCGTGTCTATTCCTAATTTTAATCGAATTTGCCAAGTTGCTTAGACCTGAGCCCGTATTCATTCCTTATCCTAATATCGGGCAGGGATTTGAAGTTGATAGTGATGACGTCGACGAAGGTTCCGATACGGAGAGTGTTAAAGAGAACGAAATTGACGATGAACCTGAAGTAGTTAATTTCACATTCGATGCTGGGGGGAAGGCTATATATGGTGGCAATACGGAATTAGAGCCTATCGAAGTTGCAAAGCTATTCAACCAAACTAAAGGCCTATCGGAAGTCAAGCCGAGCAAAGACGAACCAAAGGAGAAAGTTCTATCATCGGGAGAATCTTCCGATGCGGNTAAAGCAGAAGAAACATCACGCACTAAGCCGGAAATGTCGGTGGACGATGTTCTCAATTATATTGACAATAAAGAGATAAAACTTAATTTTGATGAGGATTAATGTTAAATGCAATACCCCCATGTGAAGTTATATTAAAGCTTCACATGGGGGCTTTTTATACATGCGTAATGCAAATCTACTTATTAATGAATAGAATTCCCAAAGTGTTAGGACCGCAATGGCTTGTTATCGTGCATCCGGCTATTGTTTCGTGGATTTCATCAAATTCAGCATGCTTTCTAACAGCATTCCTTGCAATATCTACAACTTCTTCATCGCAACCCGAATGCGTAATAAAAATTCGCTTATTTGCAAGATCGTCACGACCTCTTAGCCGATCCGTTATGTATTGTTCTAGGCACTTTGTATAATTGCCACGATACTTTTTACCTACATTCATCTTTCCATCTTGAACCTCAATGCACGGCCTTAGCTTTAGCAGATTAGCGCCTAATGCCGCTACCGAAGAGCAACGACCGCCCATATGAAGATATTTAAGTGTTTCTATAACAAAACTTGACTCAACTTTCGGAGCTAATTCATCTAGACGAGCTTTTATATCAGCAGCTGGAATGCCTTCGCTTGCAAGTTCTGCACCCGCAATTGCTAGCAATCCCGTGCCAGTGGAGAGGTTGAGCGAATCAACTACATAGACATTGCCAACTTCCTTTGCTGCAATATTTGCATTCTGATTACAAGTAGAGAAGTGACTGCTAATATTTATGTGCACAACAGTGCGCCCCTGCTGAACATATTCTGCAAAAATATCGATATAATCGGCAACGGATACCGCAGCCGTCTTTGGAATTTCGCCCGTTCTATCAACATATTTATAGATATCTTCCGGCGATATTTCTAACCCATCTTTATGATCTTTACCGTCCATAATGATATAAAGGGGGCAGATAGAAATATCATACTTTTCGCAAAGTTCGTTAGTTAGATCACAAGTACTATCAGCAGTAATCTTTATATTATTACTCATATTCCATCCATCCTTTCGCAAATTTCCAATCCATTATACAATTTTATCATAGTTCTCGGACTTTATCAATGGGGATAAAAGGGAGGGACTATAATATTTCAGTAGCGTGACGTGTTACGTGGCAACCGATATTAACCGCAACGGGCAGTCCTGCTATATGTGTAGGGAATGTTTCGATATTAACGGCGAGCGCAGTTATATCACCACCGAATCCTTGTGCGCCAATGCCAAGGGCGTTTATCCGTTCTAGCATTGTATCTTCTAATTCACGGTAGAATTCACTTGCGTTGCGAACATTTACATCACGGCATAATGCAACTTTAGATAGATATGCACAATGCTCAAAATCTCCGCCGATTCCGACGCCGACAACGATCGGCGGACATGGATTGCTACCGGCACAACGCACAACGTCAACTACATAATTGACAATATCCTCTGCATTTGAAGATGGCGTCATCATTCGCATTGCACTCATATTTTCACTACCGAATCCTTTGGGTGCAACGGTAATTTTTATCTTATCACCGCTAACGATTTTAGTATGTATTACTGCTGGCGTATTGTCATTCGTATTAACACGCAGTAGAGGGTCACTCACTATCGAACAGCGCAGATACCCATCCGTATATCCTTTGGCGACGCCTTTATTAATGGCATCTTCCAGCGGTTCACCAATTAAGCAAACTTCCTGCCCGACTTCAATAAATACAACGGTAATGCCCGTATCCTGACAAATCGGTATTTCATTAACTTTCGCTAGTTCAATGTTCCTTTCCATATCAGAAAAAATTGATTTTGCTACTTCAGATTTTTCGCTTTTACCGCATTGCTTAATACAGGATTCTAGGCTATCTGGAAGGCGATTATTCGCCTCTATACATAATTTTGCGATAGTTTCGGTAATTAGCTCTACATTAATTTTTCGCATAACTCTACCTTCCCTAATAAATTCATTATCATGTTGGTGATTCTAATCAATATCGTTTCGAACGATTTCGCCATTAACCATTACAAGCTTTGGGATAGCGTACGGAGATAGGGGATCGATATCAAAAATTAGCAAATCAGCATCTTTCCCGATAGTGATAGAACCTACACGGTCGTCAATGTTGCAAATTTTAGCTGGGTTAATCGTAATTGCACGTAATGCCTCATCATAATCAAGCCCGCCACGGACGGCAATACCGGCTGAAATAGGAAGGTACTGTACGGGAATAACGGGGTGATCGGTGCAAATGCAGAATTCTATGCCCTTAGAATGAAGTGCTGCGGCATTTTTGCAATCAAGCCCTTTTAATTCAGGTTTCGATCGGTCGCATATTAAAGGACCAACGATAGCTTTAACATTATATCGCCCTAGGGAGTCGGAAATCATATGCCCCTCGGTCGCATGTATTAGCACATAATCTAAATCGAATTCTTTAGCTAGGCGGATAGCCGTGAAAATATCATCACTCCTATGACAATGGAAATGAGCAGGTAATTCTCGCTTTAAAACAGGCACAAGCGCCTCACTCTTAATATCGTATTCCGGCTCATCATATTCAGTAGGATCTTTTTTATAGTTTTCGCTATCTTTAAGATATTTTTTTGCTTTGATTAAGTTTTCACGAATTATAGCTACAGTAGCCATTCTTGTCACGGGGGATAGATTCTTGCTATTGTAGACGGATTTTGGGTTTTCCCCAAGTGCAAATTTCATTGCAGATGGGAATTTTAACACCATATCATCAATGCAAATGCCGTTTGTCTTAATTGCTACCCATTCTCCACCAATGGGATTAGCACTTCCCGGACCCGTCATTACCGTGGTGATGCCCGCATCAAGTGCTTCTTTAAAACACTTGTCCGTTGGGTTAATAGCGTCTAATGCGCGCATTTGAGGGGTGCATGGGTCGCTTTCTTCATTCCCGTCATCACCCTCAAAACCGATGGAATCCTCCCACATACCTAGATGGCAATGTGCATCAATAAATCCGGGGAGTAGGACATTGTTCTTGCCATTTACATCGCTATTCGTTATCTTCGGGGCATTATTCATATCGCCAACGGCTACAATTTTACCATCATCAATTTGAACATATCCGTTATCAATATCTTCACTATCCATTGTGAGGATACGTACATTATATATAATCATAAAGTTCTCCTAAAATCAAAATTAATGCCCACGAATTAGACTCGTGGGCAATCATATATTATGGCAACTTACCTTGAGCCGCCTCGTCCTCTTCCACGTTTGTTATCAACACTTCGCTTCAAGTCGGACATTTTTTCCTCACTACTCTGCTTAAACTTATTCATCATATCTTCAAAACTAGCAGGTTCGTTTTTATTTGCATTAAAGCCACCGCTATTTCTCCTAGGTGAGTTAAAATCACNTCTAGGCGGTCGTCCNGATGGGCGCCTAGAAGATTCTCTATCCTCCCCAGCACGNTTTATCGATAGGCTAATTTTGCCTTCAGGTGTAACTGCGAGAACCTTCACCTTTACTGTTTGATTTTCTGTTAAGTAGTCTTTGATTTCATTAACATAGGT
>JGI24707J26582_10001913_pt1 | contig 16069 bp, 14 predicted proteins | sample BioPla1DNA1_FD_26582 | JGI IMG/M metagenome (IMG submission 26582) | reverse complement strand
CTAAAGAAAGAAAAAAAGAAATACCCGGATGCAGCGGTCGTTTGTTACGTAAATAGTTCGGCCGCCGTTAAAGCGGAATCNGATATTTGCTGCACGTCGGCAAATGCAACAAATGTTGTAAACTCGTTGGAAAACGATACCATATTGTTCGTTCCCGACAAAAATTTGGCCGCGTATGTCGCGTCTCACACAAAAAAGAAAATTATTCCTTGGGAAGGCTATTGCCCGATACATAATAATTTTAATGCGGAACATATAAATACTGCAAAGAAAATTGCACCCGGTGCAAAACTTTTGGCACATCCCGAATGTAACGAAGAAGTTTTGAAAAGTGCCGATAAAATATTAAGCACAACAGGAATTATAAATTATGTAAAAGCAACAGATGATAATACGTATATCATAGGAACTGAAAACGGAATTATGCACAAATTGAAATCGGAAAATCCGAACAAAGTATTCATTCCGCTTTCAAACGAAGCAATATGCCACGATATGAAAAAAATAACTCTCGAAAGTATAGAAAGGGCTTTGATTGAAGAAAAACACCATATAACGGTTCCCGAAGATATAAGAAAAAAGGCAAAACTGTCTTTGGATAAAATGTTGGAAATAAAATAAAAAAAATATATAAAAAATAAATAATAAAAATAAAGAACAAAGAATAAAAACAAAAATTATATAAAAACAAAGAATAAAAAATAAAAAATATATAAAAAACAAATAATAAAATCCGGAATATTAGAATATGAATTTTTTTCAAAAAATTGTCAACTATGCGGAATTGATGAGATTTAAAAACGCCGCTATGGCGGGATTTGCAACACTTATTGCAACAATTATTGCAAACGCTTGCATAAACCCCGGTATTGAAGGCTTTATAGAGCTCATAAGCGGTTCATATGTTTTACCGAATAAAACACAATTGAAACTGATGAGTGTTTTTTTAATGGTTTTTTTGGCAACCGGTGGCGGAAATGCATTAAACGACTTTTATGATATTGAAATAGACAAAATAAACAGGCCGAAAAGAGTTTTGCCTTCAGGTCGTATAAAACCGAAAAACGCATACATATTTGCTTACTCTTGTTTTACAATTGCTCTGATTTTAGGATTTGCAATAAATCCGTTTTCGGGAGTAATAGGTGTAATAAATGTAATTGTTATGATTTTTTATGCTCTAGTTCTTAAGAAAACACCTCTTTTAGGGAATTTGAGCGTATCGTTTCTTGTAGGAACGATATTTTTATTCGGAGGATCGTTTTTCGGATTTGAAGGAATAAAAATAATGATTCCGTTATTTCTTGTGGCTTTTTTTGTCACGGCCTCGCGCGAAATCGTTAAAGACATTGAAGATATCGAAGGAGATAAAGCAAAAGGAGCAAATACATTTCCTATAATATACGGTGAAAAAAAATCGGCATACTTGGCCGCATTTTTCATAATTCCGGCCGCAATATGTACACCGCTTCCCTACACAATGGGGTATTTAAGCATTTACTATTTAATCGCCGTAATACCGGCAGCAATCGGAATGATATATGCAATATATCAACTTTTGATAAAAAAAGATTATACGAAATCGTCAAATATTTTAAAAATTTCCATGTTTTTAGCACTTTTTTCATTCATAGCAGGATTATTTTAAAGTAAAAAAACAAAAAATAAAAACAAAAAAATAAAAACGAGAAATATAAAAATATATAAAACTTTTGATTTGAAAAAAATATTACAGTATTTAATGTTTATAACGATATTTCAGTCATATGACAAATATAACAGATATTACAGAAAAAGAAAAGTGTGATAACAAAAACAAATACATAAGCGGCAACAGCAGTAACCACATTAACGGAAACAATTCTATTAAAATACGAGAAATTGCCGTACACGATCGTCCTCAAGAGCGCCTTAAAGCAAGAGGGGCTGAGTCGTTGTCAGATGCGGAACTTTTAGCCGTCATAATAAGAACTGGAACCAGAAAAGAAAATGTAATAGATATGTGCAGGCGAATTTTAGCGGAATATTCACTCTCACAGTTAAGTTCAGCCGATTATTCGGAATTGATGAAAATTCACGGAATCGGAGAAGTAAAAGCGGCCCAAATTATTGCAGTATTTGAAATTTCAAGAAGGCTTGAGACGTTTTCAAGTGCGCCTAAGAGAAGAATAGTAACTCCTAATGATGTTTTTCAGTATATTTATCCGGATTTGCGTGAGAAAAAACGAGAAAAGTTTATTGCAATTTATTTAGATACGAAAAACGGAATATTAAAAAAACGAATCATATCTATAGGAAGTTTAAATACAAGCATAGTCCACCCAAGAGAAGTTTTCAAATCCGCTTTTTTGGAATCAGCCGCATCTATTATTCTTGTGCATAATCATCCGTCAGGCGACCCGACACCAAGTCCGGAAGATATTGAAATTACTATAAAATTAAATGAAGTGGGGAAAATTATGGGTTTTTCAATATTGGACCATATAATTGTTGGAGATAAAAAATTCGTAAGCTTAAAACAACTCGGCTATTTTTAAAAAAAAATAAATTGCCTTATAAGAGTAACGCTTTTATATAATAAACGACCTCAAGAATCTTTTATACGAAAATTACAAATGTACAAAATATATAAAATGTATAAAAACATATATAATTGTAAAATGTATAAAATATATAGAATAAAGATAATTCCCCATTCGTATGGAATAAATGTTGGAGAAGTGTTAAGTGCAAAAAAGTGGCATTATAAATAAATCCGCAAAAAAAACGGAACCGGAATCAAGTTATGCAGATCTTGAAGCGGTTATTTTAAATGACCCATATGTAGTTCCGTACAACGGTGTTTACGTTGTTTGTGATGAGAAAAACGAAAAAGCGGAGTTGATTGAACAATCCGATTGTTTTGCAAGTACCTGTTGGTCGTATTACCATTACAGTAAATCGCCGATAATTACAGGAAGTAGAATTTTAGGTCAATCTGTTAGATATAAAATTGACGTGGGACAAAAAGAACTGATACTAAAATCGTCAACGTCCGCAGCCGGGATAAGTTCTCTTTTAGTCGATTCCGAAAGAAATGAAGTTGAAATTACATTCTCGGGCTTGGGCGGCGGCGGAATCGGAGCTACAAAGTGCAGAGCGCTTGGTAAAGGCGTTTTAAGATATGAAATATCGGAATCGGGCGGAGAAAAAGCGGCTTCCGGAAAAATTTACGTTCCGAGACGAAACAGAGTTTTAATCGCAATAGACGACACCGATTCTTGCGAAGTCGGCGCTACCTGGACACTTACACACAACATTGCACAAAAAGTCTCTTGTAACGATTCCGTTATTTTATCGCAGTCCCTTGTACAGCTGTACCCGGTTCCTGAAAGAACTCAAAATTGCATGTCAACCGTTCTTGAATTTGGCTGTGTTTCAGATGCTGCAAAAGAAGAGTTGGTATATAAAATAAAGGCTTTTTTGCAAAAATACAGTGTAAGCAAAAACACAGGCATGGTTGTTTTTACCGGATTTGATGTTACGGAAAAACTGAAAGAATTTTCAATTAAAGCGGGAACTATGAGACTTACAAAAGAAGATGCAATAAACGCCGCAATAGAAAACAATGTGGAAATAATATTGGACGGAAACGGAATAATCGGAGCTATGGGCGCAATTGCAGGATTTGCAAAACCCGAAGAAACGGTTGTTCCTAAATTTGAGTTTTAAAATCATTAAAAAAATAAAGTGAAATTAGAATAAAAATGTTTAATAAAAAATATATAAATTAATAACTGTGCAAACCATACATTAAATATGATACACCAAAGAGTGTGAACAGTACAACTAAAAAACCAAAAACAGATAAAATTACAGAGCTTTTTTCATGCTTTTTACCTTTGGATTGCAAGTGCAAATATGCAGCATATAAAAACCATGTTGCAAGTGCCCAAGTTTCTTTTGGGTCCCAGCTCCACCAAGAACCCCAAACTTCTTCTGCCCAAATTGAACCTGTAATTAATACAAGAGTTAGAGCAAAAAAGCCTACTTGTATTAAACGATGGATTGTTTTTGTAAGTATATTTTGGCTCGGACTGTTTTCAGATAAAATTGTATTGGAAAAACGATTATTTATCAAATACAAAATACCTGCACAAAATGATATAGTAAAAAGGCCGTAAGCTACAATTGCTGTTGCTACGTGAGCTTCAAGCCATTTACTTTGAAGCGCAGGCATTAAACCTGTGGGCTCATGAGGAAGCAAACTTACAAATGTAAAAAGTATCAAAGTAGTTGAAGAGATTAATAATAAAATCGACGGATTCCGTATCTTTAATCCTAATAAAATGGAAAATAATATGATGCTCCAAACAAAAAGAAGAGAAAATTCATATAATGTAGCAAGAGGAAGTCTGCCCAGTTTAAAAGAAAACAAAATAAGAAAAGTAGTAAATGCTAAAAAATGAAATAATAAAAAAATGTCCAAAATTAAACTTGCTTCTTTTCGTTTACTTAAAAAAAGTGAAAATGATGAAACAATCACACAAATGTTTAAAATAAAAATTATATACAAAAATAAATTATCCATGATTTGAAAATTCCTGTGTTAATTCAATCTTATTGTATCTCATCAAAATAAGAATGTGTGTTAAAATTATTATATGTTATTTTGCGTTTTTTTATAAAATTCAGCAAAGAAATAAAATAAAAATATAAAAGACCAAAAATTAAAACAAAAAAACCGAAATAGATTACCGGAACACCTAAATCTCTTTTATATTCAAGACCGCTGTAATGTCCCGACTCAAGGGTATTTAAATCAAAAGAGCCAAGAGTAAAGGATTCATTTGCAGATACACGTTTCATATCAATAATTGATTCGTTTTGTCTTAAAACAAGTATCCAGTTTTCAATAGACTGAATATCTTTTTTATAAAAAGCACTTAATGTATAAATTAAGCCGGAATCATCTTTTACAAAAACATAAGTTCCGTCAAAAATTTTCAAAATGTCCCCGGAAGAAAGTTTTGTATTTAAATAATTACCATAACTGTTTTGATAAATCTTAACAAAATGTTTACGTAGCGGATGATTTACTTTTATAGAATAATTATTTACAGATCCAGATTCTGTATAAGACACATCCGAAATATATTGTTTTACCTGAGAACTGTTTTCATAATAAATTAAATTGAAACTATTTAATTTCAAAATTGAATCATCTGAAAAAGTAAAAGACTCGCCCGGTATTAGTTCGACATATTCGCGAACACATGTCGCACCTGAAATAAATGCTCCGGAAAATATAATAATTAGACTTATATGAATTAATAAAAAACCTAAATTAAACTTGGATCTTTTTTTATAAAAATGATAAAAACCGCATAATAAAGAAAGTATGCATAAAGATGAAAAAAGTACATATATTAAAATACTTGAATAAATTTTATTGAGACCAAAAAATAAAATTATTGATGCTACAATGTTTCCGTATGCATTAGCATAACCGGACTCTGAAAGTCCTTGAGGAATTAAAGTACCTAATGAAATAATAACCCCTAACATTATTAAAAGAATTGAAACAAATTTCATTGATCTTAATAATCTGAAAATAGATGAAAATATAGGATTCATTATAAATACCAGAAAATTATAAATACATAAAAATTAGAAATACATGAAATAAAGTAATATAATTTAATTAGATAATATTTTAAAAATTATTTAATTAAATAATATTTTAAAAATAATTTAATTAAATAATATTAAAAAAACCGAGTGATATAATCACTCTGTATCAGCATTTAAAATCGCTTTATTTGCAAGTATTGTTGCTTTATGAGAATAATCTATTGCTTTATTTAAGTTTGACATTGTTTCGCCGGGGTTATGAAAACCATATCCGTTTGTCACAAATACAAAGTCCAGGTACCATTGACCTTTTCTGTGCATTTCCCGTGCTTCATTTAAAATACTTTCATTTACACCGGTTGTATTTTGTGCTTTAGAAATTGCATTTATCGCTTCAACTACAGCTTCGCCTGCTCTGTTTTGAGATTCTTTTGTATTATTTTGAATAACAGATACACGATTCAATACCCAATCTTCCCCTTGTGTATGGCAAACAAGACAGCTTTGATTTATATGTTGCAAAGGACTTGACCAATAATGAGAATGATATTTTGTATCGCCGTCTCTCATATAAGGCATATGGCAATCTGCACATGATAAACCTGCAGACTGGTGAGTACTTCCCATAAACATTTCATATTCAGCATGTCTTGGTTTTACAAGAGGTGTTTTTGTATCGGGATGATACATTTCAGCAAAATTAGATTCATCATAATATTTAAGAATTTTTTCAGCTGTTAAACCGTTATCCCATGGAAATTTTACCTGATTTTCATCTGTAAAGTAATAGCTTACATGACATTGAGCGCAAACAAGAGATTTCATATCTTGTTTAGTTGCGTTATTTATATCAACTCCCATTCGATCTAGCGCTTCAAGGAGTGGTTTTTGTTTAACTTTTAAATCGAGTGTTTTAGTGTCATGGCAATTATAGCATCCGATAGTTTGATTAATTTCCGATTTTGCATCTTCAAAACTCAGTTTGCTAAAATCGTATTTATCCATCAAATCAGGAATTTGTGGAGATTTACAAACAAAACAATTTGCCTGTCTTGATTCCCATCTTTTTGAATTTACATTCAAAATATCATCAAGAGCGTACAAATGACCGCGTGGTTCGTTAAATTCAGCGCCATAGCCTGTTCCTTTGTACATCTCTGTTAAATATGGAAAACTGTCTACATGTGGTTTTGAGTCTTTATTTTCTGAATTCTTTAAATAAGATTCATATTGTAAAGGATAAAAATTTCCCCAAACTGAAGAATCTGTTTCATTATCAGGAATAGAAAAACGAGTAGGTGTAGTATCTAGGGGCTGATTGTTCACTAAAAACAAACTAAGTGTGCAAATCAACACAACTAATAAAACCGCACCGCCGATTAAAAGAATGTTTTTATGTTCTTTTTTAATTTCCATAAATATTCAACCATTAAACTATAAATTTAAATCAATTAACTTAAATTGCATTAAATTTCAATTAAATTGCAATATTACTAAATAAATTTTAAACTGACGATTTCATTGGTTTTGCAAAAATCACAAGATCAACTTCATCATCTGTCGGGTATTTTTTATGGGGAACATTTCTGTGGCAGTCAAAACATTGCATACCGTTGTGTAAATTAGAATCGCCAACATGGGACATTACATCAGCATGGCAACGCATACAATTATCATGTATAATACCTTTTGATTGAGCACCTGCATGTATTTCATAATGATCAACATTTTTAATTACACCAATAAAATCACGAATACCTGTGTATGCACCCATTACTTTACCATAAATCGGATCGTGGGGCGTATGGCAATCACCGCATGTTGCATGACTTTTATGCGATGAATTTAAATAAGAATTAACTTGTGGATCCATTGCGTGACAAGCACCGCAAAAAATTTCATTTTCAATGCTTGACATAGGCATAGTGATTATAAAAAAAAGGAATACAACCGATATTATAGATATTAAAACGAGTACTTTTTTATTATTAAAAGATATAATATCAACCCCATATGCAATAATATAAATATTTAAATTTAATTTATTAATGTGTAAAATATATTAATGTTTTATTTCATATATTTACTTTTTGAAAAAACAATATTTTTTTATATATAAAAATTAAAACATTGTTTTAATAGATTTTGAGCCGGTTACCTCCTCTTCGTCTAAACCTTCAACAATAAACGGGTCTAAAGATAATAATTCATCTACTAAAGAGTTTTCGACAAAGAAGCGATAAACTTTGGAAGTGTTGGGAGAAAGTGTAATGTCCCATATATAATCGAAATCAGAACCAACTGTAACTGTTTGAATAGGGGGAGGACTGGGATCCGAAATATTAAAAGGAAATATTACGTGGAGTAAAAATTTTCGACGACTTGGTCCATAATTTCTTACAATTATTGCAAAATCAATTTTATTAGGATCTATTGGATTTTGTTTCACCTGTTTGGAAACAAGAAGATTACCCATTACATTTGCTACTACCGGATTTATATCCGGGACTTTTTGTTCTGTAATTTCAGACACTTTTTCGGCCATAAGTGGCAACAGCTTTGTAATGATTACTTCTTTTTCTTTCCTTTTTTGGAGTTCATTTTGCCTGCCCAAATAAGATTTTAATTTGCGTCCGAGTTCTTTTACGGCAAGCTCGGCTTCTTCTTTTATAATATCAATGCCGGCAACGGCATCTTTAGATTCCGAAGTAAAAGGAACGTTTGTCGATGCGATATGGATTAATAAAACAAACGGCCCGAACGGAATTCCGCCACCGGGCTGACTTATCCCGTACTGTTTCCACTTTACATTTTCAACTGCCTGAGTTAAAGCGCAGGCGCCTTGCTGATACAAAAGCGGAACGCGGTTTGCAAAACGTAATACGGATGCCTTTTCATCTTTTGCGAAATTGCCGCCGTATGCAATTCCCGCCTCTATAATAAACGGATTTCCGGAATGTATTGCCGGTTTTCTTGTAGTAGTTACTATAAAGTCGGCGCTGTATTCTTTTTGAAGACCTTTATAAATCAGATCTTCACCGATGGGTGATAAACAATCGGTCGACGGCGACATGATTTTTACTTTGTTGAAAGCTTTTATAAGTTTTTCAAAATCGCTGTGCTTTAATTCCTTTACCGGATATTCGGGATCTAGCCCCGCCGCTTTACAGATTTCGTCTGCTGTTTGTAAACCGACTTTTGAAAAAGAATAGCGTAAAAAAGGAGAAAGTTTTTGCCTTTCTGTTCGGTTTATCATTTTCATTAAAGTTCCGAGTTCAATTCCGTGCGGATGCGGAAGTATTTCTTCAGCTTTTTTAGGAAGTATGTCTGTTGCGCGCTCGAATAAATACTCGTTTCCGTCAGGCTCAATTAAGCGAATCCTGGCGTGAGGATTAACAATGGCTGTAGATTTCAAGTACTCGTAAACTGACTGTTTTCTTCCCTTTACGTAAGACGCGTTCATTTCCATTTCAATTCTGGTACCTTGAGGCCTCTCCCAGCTTTGCGTTTTTTCGTCTATGATTTCCGGTTCGTTTAATTGAGTGTTTATCATTAATTCGTAATAGTGTGCAGGCTCTTCGGGTCCGATTTTTGAAATTACTTTAGTAGATTTCCCTGACGTTATTTGAGAATATAAAACTGCTGCAGAAATACCGATTCCTTGTTGCCCCCGGCTTTGCTTTAATGCATGAAAACGAGAACCGTAAAGCAATTTAGCAAAAATTTTGGGAAGCTGCTCACGAACAATTCCGGGTCCGTTATCTTCAACAATTATGTACACGTAATCGCTGTCGTTTTTCTCGATTTGGACTAAAATATCCGGAAGAATTCCCGCTTCTTCACATGCGTCAAGAGCATTATCTACCGCTTCTTTTACAGTTGTTATAAGCGCACGAGGGCCGGAATCAAAACCCAAAATCTGTCTGTTTTTTTCAAAAAATTCCGCAACACTAATAGACTTTTGTTGCTTTGCAAGTTCTTGTGCAATCGGTTTATCTGTTTTTTCACTCATTATTTAATCACGAACATAAAAATAAAATAAATAAAATTAAAAAATAAAAAGTAAAAAATCAAAATTAAATCGGTTTTTCACTTTTTTTAATTTGGAGAACGCTTGTTTCTATCTCTTCCGGTATTTTAGAAATAAAAGCCATCGTCTGGATATTTTGTTTTTGAGCATTTAATATTGCATCGATTTGTTCTTGAGGAAGGTCTTTTGAAGAACTTATAACAAAAAACGCTTTAAACTTTTCATTTAAATCATCTTTTTCGTTTACGACATAAAAATCAATATGCTTTTTATTTTCTTTTAAAAAGTCAACTATTTTTTTTAATTCGTCCCAAGTATCGCAGAGATGAGTCGATTTTCCTCCCGCATTTTGAACATACCAGTCGCGAGATATGCTTGGGTAAGAGAGATATTGTCGATTTATATCCTCGCTTAACTTTACAACTTTATCAAAATCGCGCTCAACGCTGAAAAATTTCCAACCGTTATCAGTAAAATATTGCTCAGAGCAAACCTTTAAAATTTTTTTCGCATTTTCCGAATTAATTTTCATATTATGCCACCTTAAAAAAATAGTAAATTAAACGATATTAAATTGTTCATTTATTTATAAAAAGTTTTAGAACAAATCCAATTAAAAAACAGATTCAAGACATAATTTGTGCAAATGCACAAATTATGTCTTATTATAAATCGTTTATCGTTTTATTCTTATCATTTTATCGTCTTATCGTTTTCTCTTAGCCAAATCTATTTTATTCTTAACTTTTCTCTTTTTACTTGTATCGCTTTCATCTATTTTATCATAAATATCTTGGTCTACTTCATCGTAGTCGTATTTAGATAAGTCAAGCTCCTCAAGTCCCAATTCGTCGTACGATTCTGTAATTTCTTCGTCATCAAAATCGTAATCATCTGAAGCTGTTTCCGATTCGGCCTTTACTTTATCGACTTTTTCTACGTCCGTTTTTTCTTTTGACGCTTTTTCTTTTAATTCATTTTCTTTTGACGTTTTTTCTTTGGATTCATTTTCTTTATTGAATTTATCTGTTTTTGTACTTTCCTTTGTGCCGTCTTCTACTGATATTACTTTTCTTATTGAATAAATTGCATACAAAATCGCTACAAGCGCAATAATCATTATAATAATACCGAGTATTGTAGCAAAAAAGATAGGGAAAAATGTAAGACTTAAAAATGAGATAATAAAACCTGTAAAACCGATTATTACGGAATACAAAACAACCCGGTCGTATTTGCCTGTGTCGTTTGTATTATTCTTTTTTGAATTCATAGTTGTAAATCTCCTTAAAATTTAATGAAAAATAATATTTTAATATATCAAATGTATTTGATAGTATAACAATAAATGTATTTGATATATATTAAATGGACCGTAAAAATAAAAATTAGAGATGTATGAAAAATTTTACATGAAAAATAAAAAGGAAAAGCCGCATCGCGGCTTTTCATAAAAAGAATAAAACGAAACAACAAAATTAGGCCACCGACACTAAAACCGAAAAGGAAAAGAATAAAATGAAGCGAACGTTAAAATCCTAAAAGAATAAACGAAACAACGGCGTATCATTGACATCAAAAAAAACGAGGCACGGAAAAAATCCTAAAATGCACCGCGCCAAAACAAAAAAAACGGCGCAAGGTCGTATCATTGACACACGAAAAAACGGAGCGAACGTTAAAATCCTAAAAGAATAAAACGAAACTACGGCGTATCATTGACACCAACAAAAAACGAGTCACGAAAAATCCTAAAATGCGCCGCACCAAAACAAAAAAAACGGAGCGAGGTCGTATCATTGACACACGAAAAAACGGAGCGAACGTTAAAATCCTAAAAGAATAAAACGAAACTACGGCGTATCATTGACATTAACAAAAAACGAGGCACGGAAAAAATCCTAAAATGTACTGCGCCAAAACAAAAAAAACGGAGCGAGGTCGTATCATTGAAACTCAAAAAAACGAAGCGAACGTTAAAACCCTAAAAAAGAATAAAACGAAGCGAACGTTAAAGTCCTAAAAAGAATAAAACGAAGTAACGGCGTATCGTTGACATCAACAAAAAAACGGGCAACGGAAAAAATCCTAAAATACGCCGCGCCAAAACAAAAAAAAACGGCGCAAGGTCGTATCATTGACACTCAAAAAAAGGAAGCGAACGTTAAAATCCTAAAAGAATAAACAAACTGCAAAACAAAACAAACAAACCAAAACAAACAATAAAAGGGAGATGTATCAAATTAAAAGTAAAGAAAGTGAATCGGATATCCGACTTTATTTGTATTATGCAAATCAATGTAATCCGAAAAAATGTACGGGAAAGAGACTCTCAAAATTCAATTTGGTAAATTTATACGAGGAAATCAAAAAAACACCGCAATATTCAATATTGCTGGACCCGACAGCGGAAAAAGCGGTATCGAAAGAAGATAATACGGAAAACGGAATTGTTGTTTTGGATTGCACGTGGACACATGCGGAAGAAACGTTTCCTCTTCTTTATCAAAAGAAACTCCAAAGAAGAGCGTTGCCGTTTCTTGTTGCGGCAAATCCGGTTAATTTCGGAAGACCTTTTCAGTTGACTTCGGCCGAAGCTTTTGCCGCGGCATTATATATCTACGGGAAAAAAGAACAGGCTGAAGAAATCATGTCAAAATTTAATTGGGGATATGTATTTTTAAAAATGAATGAAGAACCGCTTGAAGAATACTCAAACGCAAAAAATAGTAAAGAAATTGTTGAAATTCAAAGTTATTATTTGTAAATTATTGAAATTCAAAGTTATTATTTGTAAATTGTTTAATTTTGTAAGTTATTAATAGCTTGTAACTTATTAATAGTATGAACATCTTAGTTAGTTCGATGATTATAAAATAAATTAAAAATAAATAAATTAACTGGATTAAATAAAACCGTGATGATATAGTGTCTGGGAAAGATTTGGGACCGATTAGAAAACATATTCAAAGTTTTGATATCAGTTTTCATGGCGGTAAAGTTTTGGAGTATGCCGAAAAACTCGGAATTCCTGAAGAGGAAATATTGGATTTTAGTGCGAATTTGAATCCGTTGGGAAGTCCTTTCGATTATCATGAATATAATTTGAGTATTGAAGAAATTGCAAAAAAAGCGCACGAGAAATCTATAAATTATCCTGACAACAGATATTTAGATTTTAAATCGGCCGCTGCAAAGTTTACCGGTTTTGAAAACGTAAAACCGGAAAACATAATTCCGGGAAACGGTTCAACTGAAATTATAAGATTGATTGCACATTGCGTTTTGGAAAAAGGTGACAAAATAATTGTTCCGTACCCGACGTTTGGCGAATATGAAGCGCAGTGCCGAATTCAAGACGTGGAAATAATCGATGTCGCTTTGGATGAAGTAATGAGCTTTTCGAAAGAAGAAATAAAAGAAAAAGAAGCGAAAATACTCTTTTTATGCAATCCTAACAATCCTGACGGGCGCCTTTGGAAAAGAGAAGAAATATTAAAACTGGCAAAAAAGTGTGAAAATGCAAAAACGCTTTTGTTTGTAGACGAAGCGTTCATTGAGCTGTCCGACGTAAAACAAAGTGTAGCCGACATCGCTGCAGAAAACGATTATGTATTTGTGATGAGGTCCCTTACAAAAGCGTTCGGGCTTCCCGGAATTCGATTAGGTTTCGGAATTGCAACAAAACACATTGCAGACATATTAAACGTTGCAAGGCTTACATGGAACTTAAGTCCTTATCAGGAAATGACGGCTGTCGCTCTTTTGTCAATGGAAGGGGGAGTAAATTCCGATTTTTTGAAAAAGTCGAGAGAATATATTTTTGAAGAAGGAAAGTTTTTACGGGAAAAAATATCCGAAATATGGGGATTTATACCGGGTGAAGTAAATACAAATTATATATTGGTAGATATAAGCCAAAGAAAGTTCGGATCTTCTGAGTTAGTTGAAAGAATGGCAAACCACGGCGTTTTAGTCAGGGACTGCATATCGTTTAAAGGTCTTAAAGACGGATATGTGAGAGTGGCTGTCAGAACAAGAGAAGAAAATATTGAGCTTATAAATACTTTTAAAATTGTAATTCAGGAATGGGCAAGAGATTTTGCCAAAAACGAACTGAAAGAAAATTTAAAAAACAAAAAAGGAAAAACAGGCGAAAACGGAAGAAAAACATGCGAATATTACCCGTGCCATTTTGAAGGGCAGGACTGCACTTTCTGTTATTGTCCGTTCTACCCATGCAACGATACAAGAACAGGCGGTTGTTTTGTAGAAAAAACAAGGACAAAAGAGCTTGTATGGAGTTGTATCGACTGCTACATTGTGCATCTAAGAGAGCCGGTAGACCAAATAATGGAATATCTTATGAAAGACGAAGACACGGACAAAATGATCGAATGTGCATGGAACAAAGTAATGATTCCGATTTTGGAACAAAAAGATGAAAAACAAATTCTTGCAATTTGTAAAGAAATAAAAAAACAAAATGAAAATTAAAACAAAAAAATAAAACAAAAAAAAATAAAACAAAAAACGGCGGAAAACAATTGACTAATCTCGGTTATTATTTAGAGAATATATTAAATTTTACGGATTTGGCAGGCTTAGATTTAACTTTACAAAACGTATTAAATCCGTTCAACCAACCTTATTACGAGTTTGCGGCAGTGCTTTTAATTGCGGTTTTGGCAGATTTAATCTTCCAAGAGCCGCCAACGGCAATACATCCGGTAGTTTTAATCGGAAAATGGATTTCTTTTGTCAAAAAGCATGTTCCGAATTCATATAAGAAATTGTACGGCATATTTATAGGCTTGTCAACAATTTTTATTTCTGGAGCGGGAGCTTTCTTAATACTCTATTTGACAAATTTGGATTTTGTGCCCGCAATAATTCGAGTCATAATACAAGCATTCTTTTTAAAAGCAACTTTTGCAATTCGCAGTATGATAACGCCTGCAAATGCAATATATAAAGAAATGAAAACTACGAGTGAAAGGGAAAATATAAGATTTGAACTTAGAACGTATGTGAGTCGCGATACTAAAAAATTAAGCGACGAGCATATTGTATCTGCAATAGTTGAGTCAATCTCGGAAAATTATGTCGACTCGATTCTTTCTCCTATATTTTACTATGCGGTTTTCGGACCTTACGGACTGATTGCAGCATATTGTTTTAAAGCTGCCAGCACCCTTGACTCGATGGTTGGATATAAAGATGAAATACATAAAGAGATCGGTTGGTTTTCCGCAAAAACAGATGACGTTTTAAACTTTATTCCCGCAAGAATTTCTCCCGTTTTCTTAGCAATCGGAGCAATTTGTTCAAATTTTATTCCCAAAATCAAACCGAAACCTGAATTCTCCGCAAAAGAATGTATAAAATGCACGATTAAATATCATTCCGTTTCCAAATCTCCAAATTCGGGATGGTCGATGGCGGCAGCAGCCGGCGCATTGAAAGTGAAACTCGTAAAAGAAGGAGAATATGTAATAGGAGAACTTTACGAAAAAGTGAATATCGAAGATATTAAAAGAATATCGATATTGCTTATTACATCGTCTGTAATTCTTGTAACTATATTTTTATTTGTGATGACTGTTATTCCGTATATATTCAGATTCTGTTTTCAAATTTCCTAAATTATGTTTTTAGATTTTCTAAATTATGTTTTCAGATTTCCTAAATTATGTATTCAAATTTCCTAAATTATGTTTATAAATTTCCTAAAATTATGTTTCTAAATCTTTTCGAGGTTGTATTCTATGAATAAAATTGCTGAAAAAAAATATGCAATTGAAAAAGTATTGGCAGAAGAAGGAATTTCTTATGATTCCTTGCTAAAGACTGCTCTTGAATTTTATGTGCCGCATCCCGGAATTGAAACTGAAGAAAAAGCGGCATATTATTTTAGAAGAGAATATGATTATGCACTAAGCGACCCTAATGTGTCTCTTCTCATATATTCAGCAGTTTTGCTTGAAAGAGAAGGAAAAAAAGGAAATCTTCCGGATTTAAGTAAAGAGTCATATGAGAAAGATATGACTTTTATAATAGCTGATGAAGTTTTGGGAGAAAGTTTGGCCGAATATATCGGAGGTCATAAAGGAAAATTTGAGTTTGTAAGATTTGATAAAAACAAACCCGGAATTTTAAAAGAACTCGGACCCTTTATTGACGATATAATCGGAGGACTGCTTGGAGGAATTTCCGCAAATATGTATTCAAGAGCCGGATTTGAAAAAGAATATGAATGTAAATAATTTTTAAATATGAATATAGATATTAAATAATTCTAAGCTTTTAAATAATTAAAGGTATATTAAATAGCTAAAAAGTAATTAAAAATCATAAATTTCTTATTTAATTATTGTTTAATTATTATTTAGTTTTATTAAATTTTTTATTAAACTTTATAAAATT
>JGI24707J26582_10001911_pt1 | contig 16070 bp, 12 predicted proteins | sample BioPla1DNA1_FD_26582 | JGI IMG/M metagenome (IMG submission 26582) | reverse complement strand
TTGTCCCAAAATGTAATAACTTCGGTATTAAATTCAGAAGTCAAATAAGAAGTAATAAGTGACGTCTTCGTGCTTTCCACTTTTACGATTGTTTCGTCACCGCTTTTTTCTGTTGAAATTCCGGGTCCGAACAAAAATTCAAGCCGTGTAGAATTCACAGCGCCTGCTGTTGAAAATGAAACAATTCCTTCCCCGTTTTGATTAAAATTGGAAGAAATCATATTTACAGAAGTTCCGATTTCTTTTTCAGAAAGAGTCTGAACTATCATTTTAGGATCTGCATCAAGAGAAGCCATAACACCGTTTAATTCGAGTTGAATCCACGATCCGCCTTCAATATCAAGTCCGTAATTTAAATTTGTTGTAAACCCTTCCTCTGCAGAATACCAAGGGCCGATTGCGATTACCGATATTGCAAGAGCTATTACAAAAATTAAAAATCTCCAATTTTTATATATCGGAGTTTCTTTTTTGTCATCGTTCATAAAAATCTCCTCCCGAATTTTCTGCTTCTCGTAAATGAGCCCACATATGTTTTCAACACGCCTGCATTAAACATCCAAGTGTTCATTATGTCTGCCAAAAGGCCTATAATTAAAACTGACGAAATTTGAGTTAAAAGAGGTATTGTGGGAACTATTGGAACTATGTAATTCAAATATGTCGCAACAATATACATAACTACCAACGCTCCAAGCGTTGTTGTAGTCATCGTAAGTCCGATTCCGCAAGCCTCTTTTATTTTTTCATTCAATTCTCCGCTTCGTTTGAATACTCTGTCGTTAAGCAAAACATTGCTGTCGGCCGAATATCCGATAAGCATTAAAATTGCGGCAAGCGTTCCCATAGTCAATTCTATATTAAGTATATTCATAAAAGCAATCGTGATTACGATATCGGAAAAGATTGCAGCGATTACCGTAATTGAAGGGATTATTTTTTTGAATAATAAAAATATAACGAGTGCAACTCCCAAAAATGAAATTGCCAGCGCCTTTAAAGCTGTTTGTTGAAGACTTTTGCTGTATGCCGGAGCAATCGTTTTTTCTTCGACATTTGTAAAGTTTTGCTGAATTAATCGTTTTAGTCCGTCGCTCGTTTCTTTGTCGACAAATTCAAATAATATTATATAGCGATCCCCGCTGCTACGAACGTCCTGAAGCGGATAATCGGAAAACAGTTCTCTAATTTGTAACTCGGAAAGCTCAGTATTTCCGGTATACTGAACACCTCCGACAAAATCCATACCAAGCTTAATCGGGTATCCCGTTAAAAGATATGCACTTAAAATTACAACTATTGCCAGTATTAAAATAATTACCGGAATTCCGACAGATTTTTTCTCATCCATATTTACAAAAATGTCTGAGACTCTATCATAAAATTTATCCATAAAAATGCTCCTAAGAACCAAATATTTTCTTCAAAAATAATTAACATTTATTAACAATATTTAAAATGCATAATGTGTTTTTAAACTATATAAAATTATATAAAATATAATTATTTTTTATTTTGAAGTTTTTTGTTTTTAAGAAAATTATAAATATTTATGATAGTTTGGTCATATGGTTATTATGAAAAAAACACGCCCGACAACCGATGAATATTTTATGGAAATTGCAACGATTGTTGCAAAGCGCTCAACTTGTCTAAGAAACATGGTCGGATCCGTCATAGTTCGTGACAATCGCATTTTAACGACCGGATATAACGGAGCGCCGCGTGGTCTTGCACATTGTAGCGATATCGGATGTATGCGAATCGAACAAAGCATTCCGTCCGGAATGCGGCACGAAAAATGCAGAGCCGTTCATGCGGAACAAAATGCAATTATTCAAGCGGCTCTTCACGGAATCGAAACTTCGGGTGCAACACTTTATTGCACGCATCAACCCTGCATTTTATGTACCAAAATGATTATAAATGCCGGAATAAAAAGAGTTGTGTTTTTGCAATCGTACCCGGACCCCGATTCAATGGATTTTTTTAAAGAAGCCGGAATTGTTGTTGAAAAATTCGATTTTCCGAAAACCGAGGAAAATGAAGAAAAAAATGAAAAATAAAGAAAAAAAATAAAGGAAAAGTGGAAAATAAAGGAAATAACAAAAAAATGAAAAATAAAGGAAATTACGGAAAATACAATAGTTTATATTTATACAATTCTTTTTAATGTTATGTCTTTTACCACATTTCGTATTATGAAAATCAGAAACATTCCGATATACATAAATATCACGTTTTTCCTGACGTTTTTTTTCGTAATGTTTATACTGATCAGAACAGCATTTCCGTTCGGTTTTGCCGATATTGAGTCTGTTTATATAAAATACGGTCTTTCGTTTGTTGCGACTTTTTTGTTTTTTGCTCTTCTACTTCTGCACGAATTGGCACATTCGTTGGTCGCTTCTTATTACGGAATTGCTATAAAAAATATTACGCTTTTCTTTTTCGGAGGCGTCTCGGTATTTGAAGAAGAGCCTGAAAAACCGTCACAGGAACTTGTGGTTTCTGCTGCGGGTCCGCTTGCAAGTGTTATTTCCGGGCTTTTTTTCATAGTATTATATTTAATTCTTTTATTCGTTTCAGATTTAGATGTTATTTTTTCTTTTGGGGACAATATACTTTATAAAATAGACTTAGGAACTTTATTTTTAAATGTGGGAAGTTTAACTTTATTTTTGGGATTATTCAATTTAATACCTATTTTCCCGCTTGACGGAGGACGCATTTTAAGAGCGTTTTTGGCAATGTTTCAGCCTCATCAAAAAGCAACTGAAACGGCGGCAAAAATCGGACAGATTTTTGCGATTTTCCTTGCAATTTTCGGTTTGTTTTTTAATATTTGGTTAACCATTTTGGCTTTGTTTTTGTATTTGGCGGCAGGTGCCGAATCAAAAAGAGCTGCAGAGTCGTCGTATTTGGAAGGCGTTACAACAAAAGAAATTATGACAAAAGAAATTATTACGGTTGATTCGAAAACATCGATTTACGAGTTTATAAATTTTGTAATAAAATATAAGCACCCCGCATATCCTGTCATCGAAAACAGAGATGTTGTAGGGATTGTATCAATAAATAATGTTCATCCGATAAGTGAAGCGGAACAATATGCGCTTACGGTTTCAGACGTAATGGACAGGGATTTTGTAGCGGTAAAACCGGAAACGCCCGCATACGAAACATTTATGGCTGTCGGAATGTCCCCAATCGGACGAGCGTTGGTATTTGACGATTACAGAAACTTGGTCGGAATCGTCACAAAAAGCGATTTCATGCTGTACTTTTCAATAAAAGAAATAAAAGACGATTCAATAAAAGAAATAGAAAACGATTCAGATTTTTAATTTGATTAAAAACAAATAAAAAACTAAAAAAAACAAATAAAACAAATTAAAAACTAATAAAAAACTGATGAAGAGTATAAAAACTAATGAAGAGTATAAAAATATAAAGATAGTAATTTATAATACTTTAAATAACTATAGTGATTCAAATTATTGTAAATATTGAATAATTGTAAACATTGAAAAATTAAAAGGTATACACATGCAAAACGATTCCGATGACAATACAGATATAGAAAACAAAAATGAGAATATATGTGAAAATGAATGCAATAAAGACATAGAAATCTCAGACGTTATTGTTTCGGATTTAAACGAGTCCGGTCAAAAAATGGATATGAATATTTTCTTTCGAAAAAGATTCATTCCGCACGAAAAAATAAAAACCGTTGCAAAAGAAGAAGAAGAAACGGAAACTGTAGAAGCAGAAACGGAAAAAACGGAAACTGTAGAAACAGAAACGGAAAAAACGGAAACTGTAGAAACAGAAACGGAAAAAACGGAAACTGTAGAAGCAGAAACGGAAGAAACGGAAACGGAAGAAACTGAAACAGAAGAAACCGGAAAAAAGCCTTTTGTTCCGACTCAAGTATATATTATAGGAACGGCTCACGTTTCGGAAAAAAGTGTAGAAGAAGTAAAGGATGCAATTGAAACGGAAAGGCCGGACGTTGTTGCGATTGAGCTTTGCCCTTCAAGATATAAGGGATTGACCGAGCCTCAACAACCTGATAAAGAGATTTCTGTAAAGGATATGTTGGCCGGAGGCGGCGTTTTTTATAATTTGCTTTATATGCTTTTGGCAAATATTCAAAAGAAAATGGGAGATGAAATGGGGGTTCCGCCGGGATCGGAAATGATTGCGGCAATTGATGAAGCAAAAAGGATTGGGGCTTCCGTTGTTTTAATCGACAGAGATGTAAAGACGACGTTTCAGCGTTTTATTGCAAAAATGAGTCTTTGGGAAAAAATTAAACTTCTTTATATGTTAATTGGGGGAACTTTAGGGTTCGGACCCGGTGTCGATGAAGAAATCGATATTGATAACTTGACTCAGGATGATGTAATTACTACGCTTTTGGAAGAATTCAGAGAATATGCACCAACGGTTGCGAGTGTTTTAATCGATGAAAGAGATGCGTATTTGGCAGGATCAATTTACGAAACTGTAAGATTTATAGGACCGGGTAAAAAAGTTGTAGTTGTAATCGGTGCAGGGCACAAAGAAGGTGTAATGAAATTTTTGGCCGAGCCTAAAAAAATCCCGCAGCTTTCCGATTTAACGGTTGTTCCCAAAAAACGAATTTCATACGGGAAAATATTTGCCGTTTTAATCACATTAATTATATTTCTTATTTTCGGGTATATTCTTTATTCGGTATTAACGCAACCCGGAATCACAATATTTACGTTTTTTGAAGCGTTGGCGTGGTGGGTTTTAATAAACGGAATTTTGAGCGCCGCAGGCGCAATTTTAGCCGGAGGACATTACACATCGGTTGTTGCTGCTTTTGCCGTTTCCTGGATGACTTCTTTAAATCCGTTTCTTGCTGCCGGATGGATTGCAGGACTTGTAGAAGCAAGAGTTAGAAAGCCGAAAGTAAAAGACATAAAAGCCCTTATAAATGCGGATACTTTTAAAGAAATGAGGCAAAATAATCTCTTCAAAGTCTTGCTTGTTGCCGCACTTACGAATGTGGGAAGCACTATAGGTACATTTTTGGGCGGATACATCGTTTTTAAAATTTCCGGAATAGATATTGCAAAGCTTATAAGCGATGCATTTTCGGCATTGGCGGGTACTTTGTTTTAAAAACTGTAAAAACTGTAAGAAGAAAAACAGAAATTTAAAACCGATTAAAAGAGGAAATTGAAAATTGAAAATAAAAAAGAATTGCGACTTGGAGAAATCATGTTAAGTATTGTTATTCCTACATTTAATGAAAGAGAAAATGTGGAAATTATTTCAAAAAGAATTTCAGAGACTTTAAAATCGTTTCCTTACGAAATTTTGTTTGTAGACGACAGCATCGATGATACGCCCGATTTTTTGGAAAAGGTTTCTAAAAGAGATTCAAGAGTCAAATATATTCACAGAGAAGTTAGAGGAAATTTGGCAACTGCTGTCGTTTTGGGAATTGAAAAATCAACGGGAGAATTTATTGTTGTAATGGATGCCGATTTGCAACATCCGCCCGAATACATTCCGAAAATGATTGTTGCTATGAAAGACAATGTAGATATTGTAATTCCAAGCAGATTTGTCCCCGGCGGTGACGACGGGGGCTTAAAAGGAATTAGAAAATTTATGTCGTGGTTTGCAAGAATTTCCGGACAAATCGTTTTAAGTGATTTGAGAAAAGTTACAGATCCTACCGGCGGTTTTTTCATGTTCAGAAGGCGCGTTGTTGAAGGTGTGGAATTAAAACCGGTCGGATGGAAAATCATGATTGAAATCTTAGTTCGCGGAAATTATGATAAAATCGTGGAGATTCCTTACGCTTTTTCACCAAGAGAACACGGAGACTCAAAGTTTTCATTCAAAGAGCAAATAAATTACGGACTTCATCTTTTAAGATTGTTTTTCGACAGCCCGAAAGACAGAAGATTTTTACTTTTCGCAATTGTAGGAACGCTTGGGGTTTTTGTAAATCTTGTATTTTATACAGTACTTTTCAATTTTTTAGGAATTCAGCCGTGGATAAGCTCGGCTGTAGCCGGAACTCTAACAATACTTTTTAATTTTACACTAAACAAATTGTTTACATGGTCGGACAGAAAAGGACATTCCGTTCTTGAAAATATAATAAAATATTTTATAGTTTCAATCTTCGGAATCGTAATAAATACTCTTGTCGTGATTTTGATATGTAATATTATTTATTCAGGAGAAATTATACCGCCAATTGCATATATTGCACAAATTTTAGGAATCGGATTGGCAACCGCATGGAATTATATTATGAACAATAAATGGACTTTTAATGAAAAAAATAAAGAATAAATAAAGAATAAAAAGTAAAGAATAAAGAGAAAAAGGATTTGAATATTATGGATGAAATTGTAGGATTTGTAAACGGAAATTTAATAAGAGGAAAGGTATTGAATCTCTTGTCAAGTCAAAAGTCGGTTGACCCGGAAAGAATTGCAAAAGTTTTAAGAATAATACCTTCTATAGCAGATAAGACACTTTCGGAACTTGAAGAAAAAGATTTAATAAAATTAAATGACGGAAAATACGAATTGACCGAATTGGGAAATCAAATTGTAGATTATATAAAAAGAGTTTCCTGAAATTGACTATTTTAAATTGATTATTATTTGAAATTGGCTATTTGAATTTGATTATTTGAAATTGATTATTTGAATTCGAAATTGATAATTATTTGATTATAATAAATTTGATTATAATAAATTATAATATTTAAAGATAAAAAAAGAAACGGTGTTTATACATGTTGTCTGAGCAGGATTTTAAAACTGTAACAAAAGCAATCGGGCGCGAGCCAAATGTTCTTGAACAGGGTATTTTTCAAAATATGTGGAGTGAGCATTGCTCTTATCGTTCGAGCGGAAATCTTTTAAAGAATTTTTCATCTAAAAGCGAAAACGTAATTATAGGACCGGGAGACGATGCGGCTGTTGTCAAGTTTGATGACGAATATGTAATTTCAATTGCAATGGAAAGCCACAATCATCCGTCTTATATCGAGCCTTTTGCAGGTGCGGCAACCGGCGTTGGTGGAATTGTAAGAGATATTATATCGATGGGAACAAGACCTGTTGCTCTTATGACTCCGCTTTATTTGGGGCCTATGAGTTCTCCTAAAAATGTATGGCTGTTTGAAAATATTTTAAAAGGAGCAGCAGATTATGCGGAAATTATAAATGTACCCGTAATTCAGGGGGAATCTTATTTCCATGAAGGATATAGCGGAAATCCGCTCGTAAATGTTGTTGCGGTAGGTTTGGGAAAACATGAAAATATTATGACTTCCGTTTCAAAAGAAGCGGGAAACAGACTTGTTCTCTTTGGAAAAGAAACGGGAAGAGACGGACTTGGCGGTGCTTCTTTTGCATCAAAAACCATGTCGGAAGACGATGCTCCTTCAGAGTCTTCAATTCCTGCCGGTGACCCGGAAATTGAAGCAAGAGTAATAGAAGCAACTTTAGAAGCAATTGAAGCGGGACTTTTCCAATCGTGCAGAGATTTGGGTGCGGCAGGCCTTGCCGGTGCAACTTCTGAACTTGCAGGGAAAAACGGAAAATTCGGAGCAATTGTGAATATAGATGCGGTGCCGCTGAAAGAAGAAAATATGGATGCTTACGAAATTATGCTTTCAGAATCTCAGGAAAGAATGCTTGCCGAAGTAAGACCTGAAGATATGGAAAAAGTTTTAGATATCATGAAAAAATATGATGTTCCGGCATCTGACGTCGGTTTTTTGACAGAAGAAAAATCGTATAAAATTGTGTTTAAAGGAGAAACTGTTGCAGACCTTCCGATAGATTTGGTTACAAACGGAGTTCCGCATGCTATTTTAACCGGAAAAAAACCGGAGAAAAAAACTGCTGAAAAAACGGCAGAAACTGCTGACGAAACAACTGCTGACGAAGCAACAGCTGAAACTGTTTTGTCAAAACCGGAATGCAAATCTGTAAAAGACACACTTTTAAGTTTGCTTGCGTCCGAAAATTTCGCTTCCAAAAATCTGGTTTGGGCTTATTTCGAAAGTGACGATGAAAAAAGCGAATTGTATAAATGCGTAATAACCGAACCGACTGAAGATGCAGGCGTTATAAAAATTACGAAAAAAGAAGGGCTTGCGATGAGTTGCGGTTGTGAGCCGGGACTCGGTTTAATCGACCCGTATACCGCCGCATCAATTACGATTATAGAAAATGCATTGGATTTAGCCGTAAAAGGCGCTCTTCCTCTTTGTGCGGTTGACAATTTGAATTTCGGAAACCCGTATGATCCCGAAAGCTATTGGGTTTTGGAACAGTCCGTTTTAGGACTTGCAGAGACTTGTAAGCATTTGGAAATTCCGGTCGTCGGCGGAAATGTGTCTTTATACAATGTAAGTGAAGAATTCAACACAACGATTCCACCAACACCTTCAATCGGAATGGTCGGAAAAACAAATATTGAAAAAGAGCTCCCGTCGTCATTTTTCAAAGAAGAAGGAGAAACTGTTCTTTTAATCGGAATTACAAAACCGGATATGGCGGGAAGCGAATATTACAATTTAAACGGATTTTCAGAATCAGGAACAATCCCTCAGGTGCCGGAAAATTATAAAGAAATTGTTGAAGGAATTGCAAAAGCGGCCGCCTCGGGATATTTGTCTTCGGCTCACAATATTTCAAGAGGGGGTTTGGGAATTGCGCTTTCCGAAATGGTAACAAATATCGGTGCCGAAATCGATTTGTCGGGATATGTGGAGTTTTGTTTGGATTCATATAAAGCAGGTGACCCGGAAAAACCCAAAAACATTGCACCTGAAGATCTTTTATTTTCAGAAAGTCCGGCTCGTGCGATTCTGACAACGAAAACACCGGAAAAAGTAGTCGAATTGTTAGGAAATGTCGCATGCACGGAAATCGGAAAAACCGTAAAAGATTCTACTCTTTTTATAAATATAAAAGGAGAAGAGATTAATATTACCGAAAACGAAATCATAAGCGCAAGGTCGACTCTTGAAAAGTTTATATAAAAAAATAGGAAGAATATGAGATCATGGAACAAAATAAAGGCTATAACGAATTACAAAAAAAGATGATATTGGCAGCAGTATGTTTTGCGTCTTTCATCGGACCGTTTCAAGGTTCCATGATTAACATAGCGTTGCCTGCGATCGGGGACACGTTTCAAATAAATGTCGGTTTGTACGGTTGGGTTTCAACGTCGTATCTTTTGACCGTGGCAACGCTTTTGGTTCCTGCTGCCCGAATTTCCGATATTGTAGGTCGTAAAAAAGTATTCTTGACAGGAATTACAGGAATTGTGGCAACTTCGATTATAACTCCGCTTACGCCTAATTTTTACGCATTTTTACTTTGCCAAGTTTTAAACGGCGTTTGTGCGGCATGTATTATGTCAACGACCGTTCCAATAATTAGTGAAATATTTACCGGAAAAGAAAGAGGAGCGGCTTTTGGAATTAACACGGCTTTCGTTTATATGGGAGTTTCTTTCGGCCCGTTTATAGGCGGATTTGTAGTTTCATATTTAGGTTGGAGAAGTCTTTTTCTTATGCTTTTGATTCCGGCACTCTTAACTGCATATATTATGTATACAAATATGAAAGAAGATGTTTTCGGAGATCCGAATGTAACTTTTGATAAAGCTGGAACTGTGTTTTATGCCGTTTCAATATTGACGTTTTTATTCGGGCTTACGAGAATTCCCGAGACGGAAGGGTTTATAATTTCGTTTATAGGTTTGGTTTTATTGGCAGGATTTGTGATGTTTGAAAGAAAACAGAAATATCCTGTATTTGACGTTAATTTGTTTTTCGAAAACAGAGTTTTTTCAAGATCGAATTTTGCATCTCTTTTTAATTATGCATCAACTTATGCAATCGTTTTTTTCTTAAGCCTTTATTTACAAAAAGTAGGCATGATTGAACCTAAAACAGCGGGACTCATTTTGCTTGTACAACCGCTAGTTCAGGCTATATTTTCGCCTTATGCAGGAAAACTCTCAGGCGTTATAAGCGCAAAGTATTTGGCAACTTTGGGAATGCTTATAACTTCATTCGGATTGCTTCTTCTAACAGGCCTTCAAAAAGATTTATACTTGCCTTATCTGATATTTACTCAAATTGTTTTAGGACTGGGAATTGCATTTTTTGCAGCCCCCAACACAAATATGATAATGTCTTCCGTTTCAAGAAAAGAACAGGGAAGCGCAGGCGGAATTATGGCTACGATTCGTCAAATCGGAATGGTTTTTTCAATGGCTGTTGCTATGTCTTCGATCAACTATTACATTGGGGGCACAGAAAATTTGGGACCCGATACGATAGATCCGTTTTTGTCGTCAATGAAATTGACGTTTATAATTTGTATGATTCTTTGTATCTTAGGAGCCGCTCTTTCGTGGTCTCGCGGAAATATAAAACAAGAGTTGAAGAGCGAAAGTTGAATGGTAAAGTATATTAAAAAAAAGAGCGTTATTACTTTTTTGATAATATGCTTATTGTACTTTCACTCGGGGGATCTGTCCTGGCGGGGGATTTAGATCCGGAATCTTTTAAAAAATACGCAAACACTCTTGTTGAAATTTCAAAGGAACACAAACTCCTGGTCGTAACCGGCGGCGGCGTTTTTGCAAGAAAATATATAGAGCTTGCGCACGGTGTCGGGGCGGACGAGGTTACATGCGATTTCATAGGAATTGAAGTAACGAGACTTAATGCCCGTATGCTGATTGCTGCTATCGGAAAACAAGCATATCCGGAAATTCCGGAAAATTATAAAGAAGCGGCAATTGCCATGGAAACGGGAAAAATCGTTGTGATGGGAGGAGTAATTCCGGGGCAAACGACCGATGCCGTGGCCGCTGCAATGGCCGAATATATCAAAGCGGACATGATAATAATACCGACATCGGTTGACGGAATATATGACAGCGACCCAAATGTTAACAAAAGCGCAAAAAAATACGACAGGATATCGCCGTCCGAGCTTGTTGCGCTCTCTTTAAAAAGCGCTCTTTCGGCAGGGGCAAAATCGCCCGTGGATCCTATCGCATCCAAACTGATAGAGCGTTCTAAAATTAAAACGATATTAATAGACGGAAGAAAACATGAAAACATAAAAAATCTTATAGAAAATGAAGCAAAAGGAATAACGGGGAAATGCCCGGGAACAATTATCGGATAATTTTTAGTATAAATAAAAAAATGTGAAATATAAAAATTATTTAAATTATAAATTATAACGGTATTTAAATTATAAATTAAACGGCAAACGGGTCGGAGGTTTTGTTTTATGAGAATAGGAATTGCAATAGATTTGGGCACCAGCGGTTTTCGTGCTCAAAAAATAGATTTGGAAACGGGACAAATTCAAAAAACTGTAATTACGATGAGAAATCCTTTACCTGGTGCAAATATTATGGACCATTTGGATTTTGCCATTACTTACGGTCTTGAGAAAGCACACGGACTTGTGATTAATACAATATTGAATATTATAAATCGTTTGGGGGTTGAACCGGAATTAGTAGAGAGGATTTCCGTTTGCGGAAATCCTATTCAGCTTTCCATTTTCCAAGGAATACCGATAGACGATTTGGCATATGCGGGTGAGAGAAAGAAACAGAAGCTGAATATAAAAGAACAAAAAAGAGAGTCGATGATTGTTAAAAGCGATGAAATCGAAGGCCTTGAAGTGTTTAAAAATGCAACTGTTGTAATTCCGCCTGCAATTAAACACGAAATTGGGGCAGACGCGCTTGCTTTAATTGTAAATTCGGGACTTTTGGAAACGGATGAATACGCAATTGCAACCGATTTTGGGACAAATGCGGAAATGGCGTTAAGTGCAAACGGGGTAATTTATACAGGATCTGCAGCGGCGGGACCCGCACTTGAAGGACAAGAAATCAGCTGCGGAGTTTTAGCATCTCCTCATGTAATAAGCGATGTTGATTTTGAAGGCGATTACATAAGATGTTATGTTTTAGATGAAAATATGGACAAGCAAAAGGGAGATCTTGTAAATCCGAAAAACGGTGAAATCATTGAAAAAAACGATGTTAGAGCAAGAGGAATTACGGGAACGGGCGTAATTGCTTTAATTGAACAGGGAATTTCAAACGGAATTATAACGCTTCCTCATATAAATACGCCAGACAAAATTATACATTTGCAAGATAATATTACTTTTAACGAAAAAGACGTTGAAGAAGCAGGAAATGCAATCGGTGCAATTCGTGCAGGACACATGAGCCTTTGTGCCGCAGCCGGAATTTCTGTTGAAGATTTAAAAATATCCCACATGTCGGGTGCTTCGGGAACTTACATGGATGCGTTTAAAGCGTATAAAATCGGAATGAATCCTTATAACGTTGATTTGATTACCCAAATAGGAAATACGTCTCTTAAAATGGCAAGAGAAATTTTACTTTCGGAAGAGAGACTTAAAGAATTGCAAGATATTGCAAATAAAATTGTCGGAACGCATGTAATGTTTGCAACCGACCCTGTTTTTAAAGAGATTTACATTCTTGAAATTGCATATTGGGGCGAAGGAATGAACTTTAAAATGTTTAAAAAATTCCTGAAGAAAAAAGAACTCCCCATGATAGACGAACCTCTCAATACGCCTAAAATCGATAAAAAAGTCGAAAAGGATATTCCGGATTTCGGAGTTGAAGGGCTTGAATCTATTAAAAGAACCGGAACTTATTTGGCTATGAAAGTTGAAAATCCGGAAGCTTCCGAATGGATTAAAGCATGTCCGACACACGCGATGAGCTATAAGGACGGATTTGTTAAAATTCGTTCAGATTTGTGCGACGGATCAAACTGTAAAAAATGTACAAGAACTTTTCCTCCGGAAGTTTTCAGCTGGGACTTGCTTGAAGTTACGGAACCTGAGTTAACATAAAACTGTAAAAGTAAAAACAATAAAAAATTAAAAACAATGAAAGTAAAAACAATAAAAAATTAAAAACAATAAAAGTAAAAACAATAAAAGTAAAAACAATAAAAATAAAAAATTAAAAAACTACAAAAAATAAAAAAACGGTAAATAAAAGGGGATTGGGGGATTTTTTTTGAAGTTTTTAGTAATTGGCGGTTTTCTTGGTAGCGGAAAAACTACAACTCTTATAAAAGCGGGAAAGTATTATGCTGAAAAGAACAGACGTGTTGCAACTATTGTAAACGAAATCGGAGAAATCGGAATTGACGGCGACACGATACAAAAATTCGGATTAAATACGAAAGAAATTACGTCCGGTTGTATTTGCTGCAGTCTTAAAACTTCTTTAAGATCAACGATTCAAATAATGGTTGACAACTATAATCCGGAATTAATTATTATAGAGCCGACCGGTGTTGCATATCCGGGAATAATTAAAAGAGAACTGGAACTTATGAATTTAAAAGATTTTGAAATGTATCCTCTTGTTACTCTTTTTGACGGAAGTAGGTTTAAAAGTATATTAAAAGAGATTAAACAGTTTGCAGCGGGGCAAATTGAAGATGCCGAAATTATTGCAATAAGTAAAACCGATTTAATTGAACCGATTATGATTCCGATAATTGAAGAAAGTATTCGACAAATGAATCCGACCGCAACGATTACAACTATTTCTTCAAAAGATGATGAAAGTTTCCAAAATCTAATCTGTTTGATTGAAGGAAAAGGAATTAAATTCAAAGAAACAAGCAAAACAAACAAAGAAAACGAAACAAACAAAGAAAACGAAACAAAGAAAACAAACGAAACAAAGAAAACAAACAAAGCAAGCGAAATTATCAAAACAAGCGATAATGGGAAAAATGTTTCGCTCGTTTCTGAAAGCGGAATTCTGAAAATGCACAATGATAAAGGCGGCGACTCTTTAAAAGAATCTAATGTAGGTTCAACTGCTCATATTTACGAGTTTGAAAATGAAACTGATTTATTAAACATTTCAGAAAATGAATCGATTGACTTGTTTAAAGATTTGGGAATTGAAATTAAAAAAATATTAATTAAACAAAATCCGAATTTTTTAGGACACTTCAAAATGAATTTTAATATTGGTTTGAATACTCATAAACTGAGTATAACGTCACCGGATGATGATGTTTTTGTTGAAACGATAAAATTTGAGGAAAATCTGAAAAATATAAAAGGAGAAAACGAAAAGAAAAATACATCATTGAAGATATTTGTTGCAATTTCCGGATTAAATCCGGAAATTGCAGATGTTGAAATTGAAAAAATTGTATTTGAAAAACTGAAAAAATTCGAGCCGATTAAAATAAAATAAAACGTTCAAAAATGCCAAAAATACCAAAAAAAGAAGCGAAAAGCATCAAAATATATAAAAAGTAATATATAGTAGAAGGTTCTATTTCTAATTAAGCGGTATCAGAAGAATTAATTACATAAATTTCATTTGAAAAATTGATTATATGAATTATTATTTTTATATTTTTCATAAACTTTTGATACCTTAAACGTTTGTATTATTTTATTTTTTTATAAATTTATTTTAATACAATCTGCTCGACGCATAAATTGCGGGGGTTTTCGATTGGAAATTCAATATATAATAATAGCATTAGGTATGTTAACAACTTTAGCGTTGTTTACAATATTTCTATTTTCTCTGTTTTGTTTTATATTGATCTATTTTATATTTAAGGAAATTAAAGAGATTGAGTCAGATGTCGATTACGGCGAATACGACGAGTCGGAAATCTTTTCTGCAAATGTAAAAACTGAAAAATCAATCGAAGAAATATATGAAAAACTGTCCGTTTTAGAAAATAATCAAAATAAACTCGAAGAGTCGGTTTCAATTAAATATGAAAATATTTTAAAGTCAATTGAATCGAACAAATATCCTCAAGATTACAGAAAATCTGAAACGGATTTTTTGGAAATAAAACAAAGCAATGAAAATGAAAAAAACAAAGTAAATGAAAACGAAGTAAACGAAATAATAAATAAAACAACAAATAAAACAGACAAAATAAATAATCGGCAGGGGAAGGACTTTTTTGAGCCGATTCAAGAATTAAAACAAGTAAAGGGAACTGAAAAATATAAAAGGGAACCTGATAACAAAAAAGATCAGGAAACAAAAGAACAAGAATTCAATAACATATACAAGGATTTGAACGAAATGAAACAAAGTACAAAAAGCAAAACCGCTGTTAAAGCCGGTAAATACGAAATATACAATGTAGATAAATCGAAAAAGGGAAAAAATCGAAGGAAATCGAACAAAACAAAAAAGACGTAAAAGCGAAAGATATCGCAATTGATGAAAAATCAAATAAGAAAGTTGAAAAGATTAAAAAAGCAACAAAACCGAAAGCTTTGAAGTTAAAAACAAAAACTAAAAAAGCAGTCAAAAAAGACGATAAAAAGAAATTAAAAATTAAAGCAAAAGCGAAAAAACCGGTAGCAAAAATCGGAAAAGCAAAAAAGCCGAAGGCTTTGAAATTAAAAGAGAAAAAAGCGAAAAAAGACGATAAAGTTAAAATGAAAATTAAAGTTAAAAAACCGAAAACTGCGAAAAAGGTAAAAGCTGAAATTAAAAACAAAAAGACAGCAAAGCCGAAAACTATAAAATTAAAAACGAAAAAAGCTGACAAAAAAGCGGATAAAAAAACTGTCAAAAAAGCAGATAAAAAGGCAGTCAAAAAAGATGATAAAAAGAAATTAAAAATTAAAGCAAAAGCGAAAAAACCTGCTGCAAAAATCGGAAAAGCAAAAAAGCCGAAGGCTTTGAAATTAAAAGAGAAAAAAGCGAAAAAAGACGATAAAGCCAAAATGAAAATTAAAGTCAAAAAGCCGAAAACAGCGAAAAAGGTAAAAGCTGAAATTAAAAACAAAAAGACAGCAAAGCCGAAAACTATAAAATTAAAAACGAAAAANGCTGACAAAAAAACTGTCAAAAAGGCAGATAAAAAGGCTGACAAAAAAGACGATAAAAAGAAATTAAAAATTAAAGCGAAAGCAAAAAAACCTGCCGTAAAAATCGGA
>JGI24707J26582_10001908_pt1 | contig 16076 bp, 14 predicted proteins | sample BioPla1DNA1_FD_26582 | JGI IMG/M metagenome (IMG submission 26582) | reverse complement strand
ACTGGAATATTGTGAACAGCAGAAACAGCTCCAGGATATGGCTATGAGGGATGGTTTAACAGGCCTGTATACCCATACTCTTTTGCTGGAACTCTTGGAAAAGGAGTGTTGTAAGGCCCGGCGTTATAAGACTCCTATGGCATTCCTTATGGTAGATATTGATCATTTTAAGAAAGTAAATGATACATATGGCCACAGGATAGGGGATAAAGTTCTCCGGTTGGTAGCAGATACTCTGCAGGTCAATTCGAGGAGAAGTGATATTGTAGGGAGATACGGGGGAGAAGAATTTGGGATAGTGCTGCAGGATATAAGCCTGGATAATGCCTGGATTGTATGTGAGAGGATCAGGAAATCTGTTGGAGAACTTGAATATAGGGTTGGTGGTGAGACAATAAAGGTTACTATCAGTATCGGGATGGCCTATAAGGAGCCAGAAGTAAATGCTGATTGTGAAAAGATGATTATGATTGCAGATAAGGCCCTGTACCAGGCGAAAGGAAATGGACGCAACAGGACTGAGGTCATAGTATTGTCCGGGGTTACTTAAAGGGAATATAGAAATAAAGATGGAGAATTTCTCGGGCAGGGAAATTCTCTTTTTATAAGGACAATATTATTAAAAGGGGTCTGTAATGGGTTGCAAGTATATAAAAATCAATGATATTATGTTATTTTTAAAAATAGAAAAAATTATAAGAAAATTTTTATTATAAAGGTGCCAATCCACGCAGGGCCTATATTTTATCCAGATATTATTTTTTTATTATACCATATTGCAAAAAATAATTTAAAACACTTATATAAAAATCAACTTTTTATATAACTATAATTACATTGACACTATAATGGGTGACTTATATAATTATATTAGGGGAGAATTCTTATGTCAGCCAGTTATTTTGACGATAATGTAAAACCAATTGACAGGATTAATTACCTGGAATTAACCCTGAATGAATGTGGAAGGGAAAAATGCAGTCCTTTAAAAAGGATTAATTCCTATGCTAAGGGGTGGCATGTTTTTCATTATATCGTATCAGGCAAAGGAACTTTTGTGCTTGAGGATAGAAAATATAAATTAAAAAGAGGGAATATTTTTTACATTCCGGCGGGATTTGAGGCAGAATATTACCCGGATACCTATGAGCCCTGGAGCTATGTCTGGGTTGGGTTCTCGGGTATTGATGCAGATGATTATCTCAGTGCTTCAGGCTTTTCCCTGGAAAGCCCCATTTTTTTTGATGAAGAAATGATCCTGAATGATTTCTTTTATCAGCTGGTATCTGCCTATAATCATTTTGGCTGCCTGAATATACGTTCACTGGGTTACCTGTATATTATCTTTTCTTATCTGATCGAAATGAATAAAAACAAGCAGAATATTGCCATGAGTATCAAAGGGAGCCATGTTAAAGAGGCTATTGAATTCATTAGCTATAACTATCAATTTAATATCAGTGTGAGAGATATTGCAAACAGCCTGAACTTAACCTCTAATTATTTATCCAGTATCTTTAAGTCGGAAACCGGCCTTACTACAAAACAATTTCTGACAAGATACAGGATGGAGAAGGCCTGTTCCCTCTTAAAAACTAAAAATAAACCTATAAAGGATATTGCCCAGGCAGTAGGCTACAAAAACCAGCTTCATTTTTCCAGTGAGTTTAAGAAATATATGAAGATGAGCCCGAGTGCTTACCGGAAAATACTCTTAAAACAGGAGAGTGAAAATGAATAAAAATTACCTAATTCTGGTCCTGCTGGTTCTTTTCATGGGATTAACAGCCTGTAATTTTCTACGGGCCCCATATCAGGATTATGCAGATTTGGAAATAAGCTATGAACCTACTATCGGTGAAAGACGTAACTATGAGAGTCTTAATGATTTAGTCTTGCTCTACGATGATCCTACAGCAAAAACACTTAAGGTACAGCCTGTAGAAGGATTAAGAGATGATTTTATCATGGGGGCTGACCTTTCAATGGTAGCGAGGGTTGAAGAATGTGGCGGCGTCTATTATAATGACCGGGGCGAAGAACAGGATGTTTTTGAGATACTGAAGGAACACGGTATTAATTTCCTGAGAATCCGTTTGTGGAATAATCCTTTTGATCCGGAAACTGGCGAATCCTATGGTGGCGGAGGGAATGATATTAATACGGACCTGATCCTGGCCAAACGGGCAAAACGGGTAGGGATGAAAATCCTTCTGGATTTTCACTATAGTGATCACTGGGCAGATCCCCAAAAGCAGAATGCACCACGTGAATGGCTTTCGCTTAAGCTGGATGAGGTGGAAAAAAGACTATATAACTTTACAAGAGAAACCCTTGAAACCTTTGCAAAACATGGGGTTCGGCCCCATATGGTGCAGATTGGTAATGAAATAAACAATGGAATGGTCTGGCCTTATGGCCGGCTGTATTATAATGTTCCTGTTACTTACGAAAGGCTGGCCAACCTTTTGAAGGCAGGTGTAAAAGCTGTACGGGATGTGTCACCGGATATCCAGGTGGCTATTCACCTTGCTGAGGGGGCTTCCTTTGATCAATTTGATTTCTTTTTTGGAAAATTAAAAGAATTTGATGTAGATTATGATATTATCGGCTTATCCTATTATCCTTACTGGCATGGCAGCTTAAAGGATTTACAGTATAATATGGACAATATAAGTATTAAATATGGAAAACCGGTAGCTGTCATGGAATATGCCTATGGTTTTACAGATAAGTATAATGAATATACGGAAAATATATATAATTCAGGCATGGAGGCCGGTTATAAGACCTCTTTTCAGGGCCAGGCAAGTTTTATCCGTGATGTGGTTGATGTTGTTAACCGGGTTCCTGGCAACAGGGGTCTGGGTGTCTTCTATTGGGAACCGGCCTGGCTGCCTGTCAAAGGGGCAGGTTGGGCGGAAGAGGGTACAAAGGCTACCTGGTCAAATCAGGGCTGGTTCAGTTATTCCGGCAAAGCCACACCGGTACTGGATGTTTTTCAACTGGTCCGCACTGCAGAGCACTTTGAACCTGCGATACTGGAGATAGATGAAGAAATACAGGTTCAGATAAATATAGCAGCAAAGGAAACACTACCTGAAAGGATACCTGCTTTCACTGAATTACATTCCTATATGGAGGTGCCTGTCCGGTGGGATGATGTCTCTTTTGAAGGTCCCGGTGAATATAAAGTAAGGGGTATTGTTTCCCGGGCTGGAAGGGAATACCCTGTGACTGCTCATGTAACCGCAATTGAGAACTATATACAGAATCCCGGCTTTGAGGACCGTGGTATCCTGGAGAAGGAAATAATTCCTCCCTGGCGGGGAGAACAGAGTTCAGAAGGGGTCATTAAATTCGAGTCGAAAAATCCGCGTACCGGAAGGAACAACCTGAATGTCTGGTGGGATTCAGCCTATACCTTTGATCTTTATCAGGAAATCAGGGATATAGGGAATGGTAATTACAGGTTGACTGTTTATGTGAGGAGTGATAGCAAGGATGCCCCGGATGTAGTCCTTTATGCCAGAGATTTTGACAATGAGGGTAGTGAGGTTGAGTCTGATGTGCTTCAGGTTACTGCCTGGCCTCACTGGCATGAGTATAGTATTAGCTTTACTGTCTCCAGTAACCAGGTCCGGGTGGGTATAAGAGGAAGCGGGGCTGCCGGAGACTGGATGCATATGGATGATTTTATTTTAGTCAGAGAAGAATGGGAATAAAGAACGGAGGTTTAAATTAATGAGAAAAATTGTTCCATTGAATTTTAACTGGCGTTATAGCAGGGTCTTTAAAGATGAGTATATAAGGAAGGACTATGATGATAGTCATTTCAAACGTGTGCACATCCCCCATACAAATCATGAGGTACCTTTGAATAATTTTAATGAGATGGATTATCAATTTGTCAGCTGCTACCGCAAAAGGTTCCATATTGAGGAAAAAAAGGAGGATTACAGGTATATCCTGAATTTTGATGGTGTAGGACACATAGCTGTTATTTATGTAAATGAGAAAGAAATTGGGAAACATTATGGCGGCTATACTGCTTTCCAGGTAGATATTACGGATGCTGTTTCCGCAGGGAATAATATCATTGTTGTTCAGGTGGATTCAAGGGAAAGCAACCCCATTCCTCCTTTTGGCGGTACCATTGATTACCTTACTTTTGGCGGAATTTACCGTGAGGTTACCCTGTATGTTTTAAATAAGAGCCACATCCAGGATGTCTTTATAAAAACACTGGATGTACTGGAGGTACCAAAAGTAGAGATTGATTTAAAGGTCAAGCTGAGTAAGGAGATGCTCATCAGGGTAAATGTTAATGCTCCTGATGGTAGACATGTAAAGACAGTTGAGCAATCAATAAATACATGTGAAAGCAGTATATTATTTCCCATGGGGGAGGTCCTCCTCTGGGACATAGATTCTCCTAATCTTTATGAAGTTATTATCGAATTAATTGATGGGAATGAAGTGGTAGATCAGGTTATTGAACATATTGGTTTCCGTGAGGCCAGATTTACGGCAAAGGGGTTCTATCTCAATGGGAGGAAGCTCAAGATCCACGGTATCAACCGCCATCAGCTCTATCCTTATGTGGGATATGCAATGCCCAAAAGCGTGCAGGAAAAGGATGCAGAGATTATAAGAAACCAATTGGGTTTCAACCTGGTCCGCACCTCTCATTATCCCCAGTCAAAGCATTTCATCAATGCCTGTGACCGTCTCGGTTTACTGGTCTTTGAGGAGATTCCCGGCTGGCAGTATGTGGGTGATGAGTCCTGGCAGGAGGTCCTGCTGGAAAACCTGAAGGAGATGATCATCCGGGATAGGAACCATCCCTCTATAATCCTCTGGGGTGTACGGGTAAATGAATCAGGAGATAATGAGAGCCTGTACAGAAAGACAAACCAGCTGGCGAAAGAACTGGATGGAACACGGGCTACAGGAGGTGTGCGCTGTTTTAAAAAGAGCCAGCTTCTGGAGGATGTTTATACCTATAATGACTTTAGCCTGACTACAGGTGATATTGTCCTCCAAGATGTCAGGGATGTAATAGGAGAGGACAGGGAGGTCCCTTATCTGATTACAGAATATCTGGGCCATACTTTTCCGACAAAGCGGTTTGACCGGGAAACCCGGCGGCTTGAACATGCATTGCGGCATGCCCGGGTTATAGATGCCTACCAGGGTGTAGAAGAAATCAGTGGGGCTATAGCCTGGTCCATGAATGATTATAATACCCACAAAGACTTTGGCAGTGGTGATAAAATCTGTTATCACGGTATCCTGGACATGTTCCGTATCCCTAAATTAGCAGCCTATACCTATATGGCAGAACATGGTAAAACACCTTTTATTGAGGTCTCTACCAATTTTGATATCGGTGAATATGATACCAGCTTTATTGACTCCGTTTATGTTTTTACCAATTGTGATTATGTGGAGGTCCTCCGTAATGGGGAGAGTATCGGGAAATTTTATCCGGACCGGGAGGAGTTCCCGAATATGAAACACCCACCTATCAGGATACCTGACCTTTTTGGGGATGTCCTGGTTGAGAAGGAAGGTTTGAGCCAGGAAGAGGCTGAAAGAATTAAAAGGTTTGTCAGGTCACTGGCCAGAAAAGGTGATCTGGATAAGCTGACAGAAAAAGAGCGTGCTATCATCAGTGACCCGGAGGAGCAAAAGCTGGCCTGGCACCTTTATGGCAAGTATGTGGCTAATTGGGGCGGAGAGAAAGTCAGCTATACATTTAACGGCTATATTGATGGTAAACTGGTTAAAACCATAGTTAAGGGTAATGTTGAGGAATATGATTTGAAGATAACCCCGGATGAGACTCTTCTCGTCATTGGTGATACTTATGATGCGACAAGGGTGGTTGTAGAGGAAGTGGGTAATAATGATAATTTGATCCAGTATGGTTTTGAACCACTGCAAATCAGTGTATCTGATGAACTGGAGCTTATTGGCCCTTCCCTGATTTCCCTGATTTCTGGCAAGGCAGCCTTCTGGGTGAAGACCAGGGATAAAGGTGGTACCGGTACTGTTACTGTGAGTTCGCCGAAATACGCTGCCCGGTCTATAACCATAAATATTGTGGACTCAACTAAATCCACTATGGTGGGTTGAGTTAATATAAATTATTTAGGAGGAGCGATATTATGAAAAGGTTTAAGGTTTTGGCATTGTTTTTCATGATCTTCGTGATGCTCTTTGCCCTGACGGCCTGTGACAAAAAATCAGAAAAAATTACTTTGACTGTCTGGGAGTCCACATTAGGTCCTGATGAGTTTATAAAACAGGCTGGAGAGGCATATACGAAGAAAAACCCCAATGTAGAGATTAAATATGTAAACGTGGAACTGGGAGATTCTTCTGGCCAGATTGCCCTGGACGGTCCTGCTGGCATTGGGCCGGATTTGTTTGCTGCCCCCCATGACAAATTAGGTGAATTAATTAATGGTGGCCATATCCTGGAGACTGTGGATGCGGATAAGGTAAGGGAAATGGTCCTGAGCTCTACTGCCAGCGCNNTGACTTATAATGGTAAGATGTATGGATATCCTGTTTCTGCTGAAACATATGCNCTTTTTTACAATAAGGACCTCATTGCTGAAAAGGATATTCCAAAAACCTGGAGTGAATTGAAGGAATTTGCAAAGAATTTCGATAAGCCGGGTAAGCATCCCTTCCTGATGGATGTGGGTAATGGTTATTATACCATTATATTCACAACTGGCGGAGGTACAAATCTCTTATTTGGTCCTGACGGAACAGATGTTGAAAACACCAATATTAATAATGAGATAGCNNTAGAAGGTATGCGGGTCTTCCAGGGTCTGAGAGAGGTTATAAAGGTGCCTGCAGCTGACCTGACAACTGCCTATTGTGATGGTGCTTTTGCTGCCGGTAATGTTGCCCTCTATATAACCGGCCCGTGGAATATTAAAAACTTTACAGATAGCGGAATTAATTTTGGTGTTAAACCTTTACCGGCAATGACAGAAGGAGGAGATCCGGTGGCTTCTTTCTCAGGAACCAGGGCCATGTTTGTTTCTGCCTACTCAAAGCATCCGGAAGAAGCAGCTGATTTTGCCAAATTCTTATTGACTGAAGAGATGCAGAGACTAAGATTTGAACTAACCGGTGGTGCCTTACCGTCCATCGATGTAGAAGTGGACAGCCCTTATGCTGAAGGTTTCCTGACCCAGCTTGAATACGCCTTCCCCATGCCTTCAATCCCGGCTATGGGCGGATTCTGGGATTCAATGAATGCCGCCAGTGCCAATATTTGGGATGGAGCAGATATCCAGACTGAGCTGAATGCTGTTGATGCAGCAATTAAAGCTGCTGCTAAATAAGAATAAAGGGGATGTTTATCATCCCCTTTCTCTACTTTGAAAGGAGGGATAGCATGAAAATGAATATGGAAAGCCTGACAGAGAAAAAGGTAAGGAATACCTCCCTGCTTTTTATGGGATTGGCCCATATTCTCTATTTAAAGGATTATCTAAAAGGTTCTGTTTTTGCCCTTATTGAGTTAATATTTTTAGTCTCAATTCCAAAGGTGATTAAAAACATCAGTAATTTAATCACCCTGGGTACACCTAAACCTCATCTGCCTATATTTCAGAGGGATAATTCAACCTATATGCTTTTTGATGGCATCATAACTATAATCTTTATCCTGCTTTTTTTCCTTATGTATTATATATCAGTTAAAAGTGCCAGAAAGAGCTACCAGGAATACAAGATTAAGGGTAGGAGAAAGAATTTCAGGGAATCACTTGCAGATATATCAACAGGTTCCTTTTCCCTTTTTGGATTATTACCTGCACTATTATTGGTAGTATTTTTTGTACTGGTTCCCCTGATCTTTTCGGCCTGTGTAGCCTTTACCAACTACTCAGCCCCAAACCATATTACACCAAATAATGTGGTGGACTGGGTCGGACTGGATAATTTCAGAACCCTTTTTGGTGGTGATATACTCTGGGGAAAGGCATTGGGCCGTGTTTCTCTCTGGACACTGGTCTGGGCCCTTCTGGCAACGACCACCTGTTTTTTTGGAGGCTTTATCATTGCAGTAATTCTCCGTGAGAGCAAGATTAAGATAGCGCCGGTTTTCCGCGGCATCTTTATTCTGCCCTATGCCGTTCCATCAGTTATCAGTATGCTGGTCTGGCAGAATCTCCTGAATGGCAGTTTCGGGACTGTTAACCGTACATTGATGAAGTTGGGGATAATTGATAAGGTAATTCCCTGGCTTAGTGATCCCTGGCTGGCCAAGTTTACAGTTGTGATGATAAACCTTTGGGCAGGCTATTCATATTTCATGTTACTTACAACAGGCTCAATGACTGCAATCAGCCAGGATATATATGATGCAGCAAGGATTGACGGAGCAAATAGTTTTCAGGTCTTTAGTAAGATTACATTTCCTTTAGTAATATACCAAACAATGCCCTTACTGGTCATGTCCTTTACTCACAATATAAATAATTTTGGGGCTATATTCTTCCTGACAGGAGGCAAACCAGTTGTAGCCGATTCTGCTACAACCAGTGCCGGCGGTACAGATATACTGATTACCTGGATCTATGATTTGACGATTAACCTGCAGAAATATAATATGGGTGCAGCCCTGGCAGTCATGATCTTTATCATCCTTGCTCCCTTTGCTATTTTCAATTTCAGCAGGACAAAGTCCTTTAAGGAAGGTGAATTGTGATGAGGACACTGAATAAGATAATTATCTATATATTCCTTATTGTGACGGCGCTTATAACCATTTATCCCCTGTTATATGTCTTTAGTGCTGCCTTTTCAAAAGGGCAGAGTATATCTGCCCTGAACATAATTCCTTTTGGGGATGGTATCAATTTTAATCACTTCAGGTATTTATTTAAGGAAACCAATTATTTGAATTGGTTTAAAAACACCTTTATAGTTGCCGCCTTGACATCAGCCCTGACTGTTCTGATTGCATCACTCAGTGCCTATGTTTTTTCACGGTTTAATTTCACCATAAAAAAGACCATGCTGATGACTTTATTGATATTACAAATATTCCCTTCGATGCTGGCCATGATTGCCATTTATGTTCTCCTTTTGCGGATGAGGGCCCTGGATACCTTATGGGGGCTTGTCCTGGTATATGTAGCCGGCAATATACCATATAATACCTGGTTAGTAAAAAGTTATATGGATACTATTCCCAGGAGCCTGGATGAATCGGCCAGGATTGATGGGGCCAGCCACCTGACAATCTTTTTTAGGGTGATTTTACCTGTTGCTACACCAATCATTATCTTTCTGGCTATTGTAACATTTACTGCCCCCTGGATGGACTTTATCTTTCCCAAGATGATACTCAGGTCACCGGAAAAGCAAACCCTGGCTCTGGGCCTTTTTGGTTTTGTGACTGATAAAAAATCTGAGTTTGGCTCATTTGCTGCCGGCTCAATACTGGTAGCTATTCCTTTTATAATATTCTTTATATTGGGCCATAAGCATATGATCAGCAGTTTTGGTGCCGGAGCAGTTAAAGAATAGAATTTGGTTTAAGAAAACCTCTATAAAAAATCAGGATGCATGGCCTCAACAGGAGATAGGAACCATGCATCCAGATTTTCATAACCTTGACTGCTCGACAGGACTTAGTCTAAAACTCTGGCTTAGCTTGTATAAATTATAGATGAGTCCTTATTAAAAACTGCTTAAAACTGCTGGCCTGATTGATTGGCCAGTGAGTTTTGATAAGCCTCAATCATCTTTCTTACCATATGGCCGCCGATAGCACCAGTATCCCTCGTGGTCATGTTTCCATAATAACCACTCTGGGGAATCTGGATACCCAGCTCATTGGCAACTTCATACTTAAATTTTTCCATTGCCTGGGCAGCCAGAGGATTAATCAGGGTATTGCTTTTTTGGCCTGTACCCAAGGATATAACACCTCCTTTTCCGCTTTCTATTATTATTTTGTGAAGCTGGGCCTAAAATATACTGGAACTATTTAGGTTTATGCATTCTCCAGTTATCTTTATAATTGTAATATTTATAAAATGGTCCAGGATGGACTTATTGATACAGGAATAAACTGTTTAAAATCTGCTGGATATAAAATCCCTCCATTTCATAAAATACTCATGGAGGGAAAAGCAGTGCAGAGAAAAGAGAAATTTGTTATTGTAATATTATTGTATTTTCTTTTATTTTTTCCACTAAAGGCTGAAGATACGGTATTTAAGGGTGATAGCTGGAATTTAATAAATTATTTTAGAATCGATAAAGCCCTGAAAAAATATATTCAGATCCAGGATGAGGGTGGCTGGCCTGTTCTACCGGCTGATATTATTTTGAAAAAAGGTGATTATTCCCAACATATTCTTACTTTGAGGCAAAGGTTAAAGATAACTGGAGATCTTTCTACTGCCGGGAATGAAAACTTATATCTTTTCGATGAAGAAGTGGAAGAAGCAGTAAAGAGATTCCAATACCGTCATGGCTTGATAATAGACGGTATAGCCGGGCCGGAAACCCTGGCTGCCATGAATGTGTCTGTAGCCGGGAGAGTCAAGGAACTGCGTCTGAACCGGGAGAGGATATTCAACCTTTTTGATACCTATGTAGGGAGATATATCCTGGTCAATATCCCTGCCTATGAGCTAAAAGTAATTGAAAATGGTAGAGAGGTCCTGCAGATGAAGGCTATTGTAGGAAGTCCAGGCAGTAAAACCCCTGTATTTCAGGATGAGATTGAATACCTGGTATTTAACCCTAGCTGGAGGATTCCTATCAGGAAAAGTGTCCGGGATATCATCCCGATAATAAAAAGCGACCCCGCTTATCTGGAGAGAAAAAATATCCGGATTTTTGATGGCTGGGATGAAGGTGCCAGGGAATTGCGGGCAGAAGAGGTTAACTGGGATTATTATGATTTGAGTAACTTTAATTTAATGCTGGTACAGGAACCAGGACCCCAGAATGAATTGGGGAGAATAAAATTCATGTTTCCCAATGAATACCTGGTCTATATACATGATACACCTGCCCGGGAACTTTTTGCCTATAAGGATAGGGCGTTTAGTTCCGGCTGTATCAGGGTAGAGAAACCCCTGGAGCTGGCCCAATATTGTTTAAAGGATTACCCGGACTGGAATCTGGATCGTATTATCTCGGTTATAGCCAGGGGTGAGCCTGTAGAAGTATATCTGGAGGAAAGTATTCCGGTGGTAATCGTTTACTGGACTGCCTGGGTGGATGAGTTGGGCCTGGTTCATTTCCGGAAAGATATCTATAATTACAACTAAGTACAATTCCAGGGGATACTTCCTGGAATTTATTACTTGAAAGGAGGATTTTATTTCTTTATAATGAATTTAAATGTATATAAATAAAAGTGAAGAAATTACCAGGTTGGTGTGGGAGAGGAGATAGTAAGGTGATCTGGAATGAGAAATTTGAGACCATGCCCGGAGAAGAGATGAGGAAGTGGCAGGGCGAAAAATTAAGGGAAATGATAGAACGGATATATTATAATGTACCTTTTTACCGTAGGAAATTACAGGAATTGAACATATTACCTGAGGATATAGAGGGGATAGATGATTTAGCCCGTTTACCCTTTACTACGAAAGAAGATTTGAGAGATAATTATCCCTATAATCTTTTTGCAGTACCCATGAGTGAAATAATCAGGATTCATGCCTCTTCAGGTACTACCGGGAAACCTACTGTAGTCGGTTATACCCGTAGGGATATAGCCCACTGGTCAGAGGTAGTGGCCAGGATATTAACCAGTGCCGGAGTTGAACGTGATGATTATATACATGTTGCCTATGGATACGGGCTTTTTACCGGCGGCCTGGGTATCCATTATGGTAGTGAAAAGGTAGGGGCTACAGTAATCCCTATCTCGGCAGGGAATACGAAAAAGCAATTACAACTGATGGAGGATCTGGGCAGCACTGTCCTGGCCTGTACACCATCCTATGCTTTATATCTGGCGGAGACCATTGATGAGTTGAATATAGAACGGGATAGATTAAAGTTAAGGATAGGGATTTTTGGTGCAGAGCCCTGGACAGATAGTATGCGGAAAAAGGTGGAGGAAAGACTAAATATCAAGGCCATTGACATATATGGTTTAAGTGAAATAATCGGTCCGGGGGTAGCCAGTGAGTGTGAATACCAGGAAGGTTTACATATAAACGAGGATCATTTTATACCGGAAATAATTGATCCGGAGACCCTGGAGGTTTTACCGCCTGGTGAAAGGGGTGAACTGGTTTTCACCACTGTGACCAAGGAGGGTCTGCCCTTATTAAGATATAGGACAGGTGATTTAAGCAGGCTGATCTATGAGAAGTGCCGCTGTGGCAGGACCCTTGTCCGTATGGAAAAATGTCTGGGCAGAAGTGATGACATGCTAATCATCAGGGGGGTTAATGTTTTTCCTTCCCAGATTGAGAGTATATTACTGGAAATGGGTGAAACTGAACCCCATTACCGCCTTGTTGTCGATAGGGAAAATAATCTGGATATACTGGAGGTTCAGGTAGAAGTAGGAGACCAGTTCTTCTCTGATGAAATCAAGAAACTGGAACAACTGACAGCTAAAATCAGGAGAAATATTGAGAGTACTCTGGGAATCAGTGTAAAGGTCAAATTGGTTGAACCTAAAACCTTTGAGAGGTATGAAGGAAAGACCCTGCGGGTTATCGATAGACGGAAACTGGATTAAATTTTTCATCAGGGGGGAAGAAGATGATAATTAAACAATTGTCTGTGTTTCTGGAAAACAAGGCAGGGCGGCTGACGGAGTTGACCGGGATTCTGGGCAGAGCAGGAATCAACATGACAGCCTTAAGTATTGCGGACACTTCCGAATTCGGGATTATACGTACTGTCGTATCAGACCCTGAGAAGGCTTTACAGATCCTGAAAGAACATAATTTTTCAGTAAGTTTGACAGATGTGGTCTGCCTGACAACGCCGAATAAACCGGGAGCCCTGGCCCGGGCACTGGAAATTTTGTCTGTAGAAGGGATAAGCATCGAGTATATGTATGCTTTTTCAATCGGCGAAGAGGCCTTTATAATCATGAAGACAGAGGATATCAACAGGACTATTCAGGTCTTGAAGGAAAATGATATGCACTTAGTGAAGGTTGCCGAGTTAAATAATAAGTGATTTCAACATAATAAGTAAATGCCAGTGTAATTAAGGAAAAGATATTTAGCCATCATAAGAGCAGAGATGTTTATATAAGGAGTGTAAGGAATTTGCAGGAGATCAGCCGTAAAATCATATTAATTATAGCTATTGTCATTTTGATACTTTTGAGCGGAGTACTGATTTGGGACTATATGACAGGGGGCAAGCTTCTTTTATCCACCAGGGTACTGAGACTTCTTTCTGATGCGGAAGAATTGAGAGAATTTATCCTGCAGTATGAATTTTTTGCTCCCCTGATACTCTTTTTAATCCAGTTACTGCAGGTTATTATTGCCCCTATTCCTGGTAATGTGACTATTTTTATCGCCGGTAATTTATTTGGTTCCTATTTAGGTTTGCTCATAAATACTCTCTCCATCTATCTGGGTTCCCTTATTGCCTTTTATCTGGGCAGGAGATTTGGAAAACCCTTAATTCTGCGGCTTGTTGATGAAGAGACTTACAGGAAGTATAACAGATTTTTTGAGAAGAAATACCTGGCAATCCTATTCCTTTTTTTTCTTTTTCCCCTTTTTCCGGATGATGCCCTTTGTTTATTGGCAGGCATTTCTTCGATACGCTTACAAACTTTTTTATTTATCCTGATAATCGGTCGTTTTCCCAGCATATTGGCCGGTACATTGATGGGGTCAGGTTTATTGGAACTTTCCATACGGGAGTGGTTTATCATTGCCATTCTTTTTTTCCTGGGCTTAATCATAATACTTATTTACGGTAAACAGATTGAAGAATGGCTTTATAAAAAGATTGTCTGGACAGGGTTAGAAGAAGAAAATGAATAAATAAGATAATAAAGAGGATATCTTTCTTTCTTGTAGAATATAAAATGTGTAGACATTTATATAATGGAGGGCTTTTTGTGGGCAGGAAAGAGAATGAATTTGTTGCGCTACCGGCTAATATTTTTCAAGACAGACGATTGAATGCGCTGGATATTTCTCTGTTGGCCTTATTTTTTTTTCTTTTAAAAAAAGAAAGGGGAACTTTACAACTGGATATTGATTCAGTAAAGGATAGACTTGATATCTCGAGAAACCAGTTTAAGTTAAGCCTGGAAAGACTGGAAAGGCTTGGCTGGGTCAAGGTTAAAGATTTTGATATATTAAGGGATTCCAGTATTGAATTATATATTGAAATTCCGGAATTACCTGCTGATCCCTATAACCAACCGGGAAGCATGATAGCAAAATCCTGGAATAAGTATTTTGGGAATAGATTAATTAAATATGAGGAAGTACAGGAGTTAAAGAAGTTTGTTCTTGACGGGATGGAAGAGGAACTGGTTTTAAAGGTTATGGAATACAGCGGCCTGAGGGCAGAGAGCCCATTTCATTATGCCAGGGCCATCTTGCTGGATCTCTATAGCCGCGGTATATTGACCCTGGAAGATTATAATAACGAGAAGGGGAAGGGGGAACTGGAGCATGGCAAACATTTTCCAGAAGATGATCGAAGAAAGAAAGAAGAAGCTGAGCAAAAGCACTCCCGCTTCAAAGCAGAGGAATACAGATAATAGGATACTTTATTATAGCGATCAGGAAGCAATCGAAAGGATATATCAAATTCTGCTGAAAAATGCCAGGATACCCCGGGAATACATCAATTGTTCCTTCAGTAATTTTGATTTTAGTTTTATGCCTGAAAATGAGCCCAAGGTAAAGGCTTTGAAGGAATTTGCCTTAAATTATGATAAATATTTTCGGAAAACCAACTCTCCTCAGTCAGTCCTGCTTTACAGCAGGAACAATGGTGTAGGGAAGACCCACATAGCTGTAGCTACAGCCAAGCTTTTATTATATGAAATTGCCAAAGATATCTTTAATTCTAATCCTTATGAATATAAACGCAGGGGAGTAATTTTAGACAGGATCAAATATAAAACACCTGTTTTTTTCATGAGTGAGAAAAAATATATCTGGTGTCGGAAAAGGTATTCATCTAAAAATGAGGATATAATTAGTTATGTGGAGGCCTGTGAAAAAGCCTTTCTCGATTCAGAATTCATTATCTATGATGATCTTTTCAGGGCCAGGGATACAGATTTTTATTTTGATGAATTGGAAGGAATCATTGATATAAGGTATGACAGCCAGAAACCCATGATCTTTACCACCAATGTTAATATAAAAACTATAGACCAGCTGGACCCGGAGATTAACCCCTTTGCCGATAGGATAAACCATGGTGCTTATCTCTTATCGAGGGTAGAAAAAATGACCAGGGGATATCAATTTGAGTTTGCTGATTATAAGGATTACAGGAAGGAAGGAATTTACTAAACAGGGGGTTCTTTAGCCAATGCTGAACAGGACTGAGGTTCTAAAAAGGCTGCTTTTAATACGTAAACATATTTATAATAAGGAGATGCTCATGGAGCAACCTCCATCCATAGATGATATTAAAATAAGGAAGGAACTGGATCAGCTGATAAAAGATGTGATTGGGGATTTCCTTACCAGGGAAGATCAGGAGGCCATGGATAAGATAGTACTGAAGGCTGTCTGTGGGGATATCTCTATTGAGATGGCTCTTGTAGCTATTAAAGAGATTATCTATGGATACTACCAGGAGAAGCAGGAGAAAAAAAGAGGCAATAAAGAAGAGCTAAGTGCATATTATAATAATGGTTACCGTTAGGTAGAGGGGAGAAATAAATAAAAATATCTTGACAAGATTTATATGATATGCTATTATTAAATTTGTCCTAAAGAGGGCAAAATGAGGAGTTTACTATGCGAAGGTGGCGGAATTGGCAGACGCGCTAGACTTAGGATCTAGTGGGTATTCCCGTGCGGGTTCGACTCCCGCCTTTCGCACCATAA
>JGI24707J26582_10001907_pt1 | contig 16084 bp, 16 predicted proteins | sample BioPla1DNA1_FD_26582 | JGI IMG/M metagenome (IMG submission 26582) | reverse complement strand
ATTGAAGGATTTAATTGGATAATAGATGGCTTTACATCCATAGATTCAAATCCACAACTTAAAAATATAGTTAAAAGCTACGAACAGTGGAATCTATATGCACAGGATGTATATTCCTTAAAAGAATTGATGGGGGAATTCGAAGAAATCCTTAGGGACACTGACCTAGTTTCCATAGCCGATATACTTTCCTATGAAATAGTACCTATTTTTGAAGATATGAAAGAAAAACTGGGAAAAATAATAGGAGAAAGGGTGGAGTAACAATGATTTTGCTTGATAATATAAACATATTAAGAAAAACACACCCTAACACATGGAACACATTTAAATCATTAGAAAACAACATTGATAAGGATTTTATAAAAACCGAGGAAACAAGAAAAGGGGACAAAACCTTATATATCAATAAAAATAATAAAAAAATATACTTGCATAGTAGATATAATCCTATGAGGGAAGCAGAAGCAATAGTAGAAAAGTATAAAGAAATAAGGAACGGGGTAGCTATTATATTTTACGGAACCGGTTTAGGATATCATATAAAGTTGATTTTGGAGAGATACCCGGATATAAAATGCTATATATATGAACCTGTGCCGGAATTGATATATAATTTCCTTGCAAATGTGGATTTAGGGGGTTTTAAAAGAAATAGATTGGCGGAAATAAGCATCGGCTTGGACAGTATTGCAAACAGCATAAATAAATTTATGGATCTGAATACGGAGGAACTTGTAATAATAGAGTTACCTTCTCATAAACAAAATTTCCCCAATGAATATGAAAAATTTAAAGAGATATTTTCAAACATAGTGAGGGATAAAAAAGGTTCACTGGCTGTAAATTATAGGTTCCAGAAGAGATGGATAGAAAACAGTATGAGGAACTTCAAAGATGTTCTGTTTACCCCAAATATAATAATAGAAAATAAAGACCAATTTAAGGGGAGCCCCGCAGTGATAGTAGCTGCGGGACCGTCTTTGAATGAAGAGATAGAAAATGTGAGGTATATTAAGGAAAATGGACTTGCCTATATATTTAGTGTAGGTTCCGCTGTAAATACGCTTGTACACCACAATATTTATCCACATGCTGCAACTACCTATGATCCGGGTGAATTCAATCAAAATGTATTTAAAGGAATAAAGGAAAAGGGTATAAAAGAAATTCCTATGATATTTGGTAGTAGTGTGGGTTATGAAACCTTAGAGAATTACCCGGGGAAAAAATATCATATGATAACATCACAAGACACCGTATCCAACTATTATTTAAAAGATAAGGAAGACAAACCTATAAATATTGTTCAGGACGCACCCTCCATAGCCGTGGTTACGGTACAATTGCTATATCAATTAGGATTCAGCACTATAATACTGGTGGGACAAAACTTGGCATATAGAGATAAGGAGCGGCATTCGGCGGGAATAAGTTATAGTAAAGAAGTTTCGGAAAAAGAAATGGAGGAGGGCCTTCGGGTAAAAGATGTATATGGTAATGAGGTGTTGACAAACGAAGGATACAATTCCATGCGTCAGCAGATAGAACATTACATAAAAGAATTGCCTAACATCAATGTAATAAATACAACCAAGGGCGGAGCACATATAGAAGGAACGGAATTTATAGAGCTGAAGGAAGTAATAAATAGGGAATTAAAAGAAGAAGTGGTGGAAGAAGACTGGATGGACAAGGGCCAAACCAATTATGACAGGGAATACCTAAAACTGAAATTGGTAAATATGGATAGGGCATATGAGGAAGTTTTAAAAATAAACAAGGATTATTATAATGTAGTGGATACAATAGACAGGTTAATAGTTAACAGAAATTTTGCGCAGGCTGAAAAAATGTATACTAGACTAAATAGAGAACTCGAAAGACTTGAAAATAATGACTTTTACAAAATATTTATACTGCCTATGAACAGGGTTGAATACAAAATATTGGTAAATAGTATAGACAGGTTGAACATCGAAAGGGATGCCTATAAAAAAGGTTTGGAGATTATAAAAAATTTTGGAAGGTTTATAAACATGTGTATTAGGGAAATAGAGGAATTAAAACCTATCTACGATAAGATGAGTGCTGACATTATAAAAATTTGTAATACAGATAGTGAGGTACAATTATGTTAAATAACAAATCAATACTGATAACAGGGGGCACCGGCTCATTTGGACAGAAATTTATAGAAATGATATTCGATGGATTCAGCCCGTTAAGGGTTATCATATATTCAAGGGATGAATTTAAACAAGATATAATCAGAAGAAAATTTTCTAACAAATTAAGTGAAAAACAGTTTAAAAAACTCAGATTTTTTATAGGAGATGTGAGGGACAAAGAAAGACTGTATAGAGCATTTAAAGGAGTAGATTATGTAATACATTCGGCAGCTATGAAACAGGTGCCGGCCTGTGAGTACAATCCTTTTGAAGCAATCAAGACAAATATACATGGGGCGCAAAACATTGTGGATGCCGCGTTAGATTGCGGTGTAAAAAAAGTGGTTGCATTATCTACAGATAAAGCGGTAAACCCTATTAATTTGTACGGTGGGACGAAATTGGTATCAGATAAACTGTTCATATCGGCAAATGCATATTCCGGTGGCAAGGGCACAATATTTTCTGTAGTCAGATATGGAAATGTAGCAGGCAGCAGGGGTTCGGTCATTCCCTATTTCAAAGAGCTGATAGAAAACGGGGAAAAGGAATTACCAATTACGGATTCTAGAATGACCAGATTTTGGATTACATTGGAAGACGGGGTAGAATTGGTGTTTAAAGCATTAAATGAATCTAAGGGTGGAGAAACCTATATATCTAAAATACCGTCATTTAGAGTAACCGATCTGGCTAGAGCCATGTTACCGGGTTGCATATTAAAAGAAGTGGGAATCAGAGAAGGTGAAAAACTGCATGAGGTGATGATAACCAAAGAGGATTCAAGAAAAACATACGAATATGACAAACATTACATAGTATATCCGCACTTTGATTGGTGGAAGTCCCAAAGATTTTTTACTAACGGCGGAAAACTTATAGAAGAAGGGTTTGAATATAATTCGGAAACTAATAAAGAATGGTTGAGTATTGAGGAATTAAGACAGTTGCTATTAGAATTAAACATGATTCCGTTGAGAAATGAGGACTTTAATATTATTTTGAAACGGACAGTATAGGCTTAACCATTGAAGGCTCCCATTGCCAACTTTATCATCCCGAGACGGACAGAATAAACGGGGCTCACGAAGGATCTAATAACAAAAGCATTTCAGTACTGGGGGAACATAAATGAAACCGGCAATATTAGGAGGAAAACCTATAAGAGAAAAATCTTTGCCCTACGCAAGACAATATGTGGATAATGAGGATTGCATAGAAGTGAACAAGGTATTAAAGTCAGCTTTTCTAACCACAGGCCCTAAAGTACAAGAATTTGAAAGAGAAATATCAAATTATGTAGGTGCAAAATATGCAGTAGCTTTTTCAAGCGGTACAGCCGCATTGCACGGGGCATGTCACGCAGCCGGCATTGGTGCAGGAGACGAGGTAATTACAACTCCAATGACATTTGCAGCCTCGGCGAACTGTGTGCTTTACATGGGCGGAACCCCTGTATTTGCAGATATAAATTTAGATACATTCAATATAGATCCAAATGAAATCGCGAAAAAAATTACTGACAAAACAAGAGCAATAATTCCCGTGGATTATACGGGACAAGCAGTGGATATGGACAGTATTAAGGATTCGATAAAAGGAAAGGACATAGTAATTATACAGGACGCAGCACATTCGCTGGGGACAAAATATAAAGGAACAAAAGTTGGCAATTTGGCCGACATGACTATGTTCAGTTTCCATCCGGTAAAAACCATAACAACCGGCGAAGGCGGCATCATAACTACCAACAACAAAGAATATTATAAAAAACTGATAAATTTTAGAAGCCATTGTATCACAAGGGATACTGACCAGCATATAAATAAAGATTGTGGCGGATGGTATTACGAACAGCTGGATTTAGGATTCAACTATAGGATGACAGATTTTCAAGCAGCCTTGGGTATTAGTCAAATGAAAAAAATAGATTGGTTTATCAAAAGAAGAAAAGAAATAGTCGATATATATAATGAAGCATTTAAAAATTTAGAAGGTGTTATACTGCAAAAAAATCCCGATTACTCCGACACGGTTAATCATCTATATGTATTAAAACTGGATTTATCAAAACTAACAGTGGGCAGGCGAGAAATATTTGGGGCGTTCCAAGCTGAAAACATAGGAGTTTTTGTACACTACATTCCTGTATATTGGCATCCATATTATCAGCGATTAGGATACAAAAAAGGCTTATGTCCCAAAGCAGAAGAATTATATAATTCCATACTTACAGTGCCGCTATTTCCGGCTATGACAGATGAGGATGTAGAAGATGTAATTGATGGGTTTTATAAGATTGTAGGTTACTATAGAAGGTAGTGAGCTTGCATGAGATTACTTTTAACAGCCATAGGGAAAAGAGTCCAGCTGATTAAACATCTAAGAGAAAGTAATTATGTGGTTGGAGTAGATGCAGGAAACTTATCGCCGGCCCGATACTTTGTTGATTCTTTTTTTAATGTCCCATTATGTAGTGATAAGGACTATATAAATGCACTTTTAGGGATATGTGTAAAAGAAAAGATAGATATGTTGATATCGTTGTACGAAAAAGAATTTTTAATACTCGATGAATACAGGGATGAATTTAAAAAAATAGGTACAATTTTATTGTTAAGTGATAGATATATTTTAGAAATATGCAACGATAAATGGAATACCCATAATTTTTTCATAAAGAATGATATAAACACACCTAAGACATGCTCGGTGGAGGAAGTAAAAGCAAATTTTAATTTGTATATTAGATACCCAGTAATAATAAAGCCCAGGGATGGAATGGGCAGCAGGGGTATGTTTTATGCGGATAACAGGGATGAACTATTTTATATCATTCAAGATTTAGAAAATTATATAATCCAGGAGAAAATAGAAGGCACAGAATTTACATTAGATATATTGTGCGATTTGGGGGGACAAGTTATATCAATAGTACCCAGGCAAAGGTTGGAAGTAAGGGCGGGGGAAATCTCCAAGGGCAGGTCGGTAAAAGACCCCAGATTAATAAATGCTGCACTGGATTTAATAAACAAAATGAACTCAGGGGATAATGCAAAAGCCATCGGTCCTATGAACATACAATGCATAGTTGATAATACAGATGAAATTAAGTTTATAGAAATCAATCCCAGATTTGGCGGTGGAGTTCCTCTGACATTTGAATCGGGTGTAGATTATGGAAAGATATTTGACCATATGGTATCAGGTAAAAAAATTCAACCAATCATTGGAGAATTTGAAGAATTAATTATGCTGAGGTTTGATGATGCGGTGTATTTTAAACCTTAAGGTATATTGCTGTAAAGCTCTCAAATTTTTGTTATCTGAGGTGGACAAAATGTTATACAACATATGCAAATTGTAAGCGAAATAAAAATTTCCAAATAGAGGTGGTATTATCATTAAAGCAGTAATATTTGATTTAGACGATACCCTATATAACGAAAGGGATTTTGTCTATAGCGGGTTTGCGGAAGTTGCAACCTATTTAGGTAAGAAATATGGCTTAAATATTGATGAAATATATAAATTCATATTGCATATATTCCATATACACGGAAGGGGAAAAATATTTAACGTATTATGTAAAGAATATTCAATAGATGAAAATATAGATAAACTTGTTCAGATATACAGAAATGCCGTACCTGATATAAAATTATACGATGATGCTGTATATATATTAAAGACCTTAAAAAGTAACTATTATTTAGGAATCATAACAGATGGCAAAAACATAGTACAGTGGAATAAAATAAAAGCATTAAATGTGGAAAAATATATAGATAAAGTAATTGTTACGGATGATTATGGCAGGGAATACTGGAAACCAAGCAAGGAGCCGTACAGGGATATATTAAAATACTTCAATATAAAACCCGGAGAATGTATATACGTAGGAGATAATCCCCACAAAGATTTTGTTTCAGCTAAGGCATTGGGTGTAAATACCATTAGAATTATAAGGGAAGTCGGGGAACACATAAATACATTTTTATCAAAAGAACAAGAAGCAGATTATAAGATAAATCGCTTAACCGAAGTGGAGCGGATAATAGACCTAATAAATGAAAAGAGCTGATATTATGAATATACTTGCTATAGTACAGGCCAGAATGGGCTCCAAAAGACTTCCGGGAAAGGTTATTAAACCCATAATAAACAAACCACTGATACTTCATGTATTGGACAGACTCAGCAAATCCGGATATGTAAATAATATAGTCCTTGCAACATCTACACTTGACAGTGAGGCCCCCTTGGTTAAAATAGCAAAGGAAGCCGGATATGAGGTATTCAGAGGAGAAGAAGAAAATGTTTTAAAAAGATACTTTGATGCCGGCAGAAAGTATAATGGGGATGTAATTGTTAGAGTTACAGGGGATTGTCCCTTAATAGATCCTTATATAGTAGATAATGTAATATCGTATTATTTAATGTATGACTATGACTATGTGAGATTAGATGTTCCAAACACATTTATTAGGGGGTTCGATGTAGAGGTATTTTCAAAGGATGCCCTAGAAATAGTCTACAAAGAAGTCAGCAAGGGTGATAGGAAGGATAATAAGAGTAAAGATAACAAGGATTATAAAGAACATGTGACATTGTACATATACAAAAACAGGGATAGGTTCAAAATCGGATATGTAAAAGGAGACAGGCTTTATAATAAAAACTACAGGCTTTGTGTGGATACCAAGGAGGATTTTGAAATAGTAAGCAAGGTTTTTGAATATTTTGAAGATGAATATGTAGGAGCCAAGGATGTAGTGAGGTTTTTGGATGGGAATGAGCGGGAATGTGGATGCGGTGGAGGTTAATATTGTAGGAGATAGTGTTGAGGTGATGTGGGGGAAGATGTTATTGTGTGTGGAAGGCTGGGGCAACAGGCCATGTTTTGCAATAAACATATGAAATTATAATATGAGGTAGATATATATGAGGATAGTTTTAACATATGGAACCTATGATTTGTTACACATAGGCCATATAAATTTATTACGCAGAGCTAAAGAACTGGGGGATTATTTGATAGTAGGATTATCAACAGATGAATTTAATAAAATAAAAGGCAAAAAGGCATATCATAACTTTTAACTTTGATGAAAGAAAAAAACTACTGGAGGCCATTAAATATGTTGATTTAATTATAGAAGAAAACAGTTGGGAAGACAAAAGAAAGCATATAAAAGAATTTAATGTGGATGCGCTTGTTATGGGTTCAGATTGGGAAGGCAAATTTGATGATTTGTCTGATTTGTGTGAGATTACTTATTTACCTAGAACAGAGGGGATATCAACTACAAAGATAAAAAGGGACCTTAAATATAGTTGATTTCAAATGTAAAGGGGAGAGAAAATTGCCGGAAATTAGTGCTTTAATGTCAGTATATAATGGGGAAAAATATATTGCTGATGCTATTAACAGTATTTTAAATCAAACCTTTAGAGATTTTGAACTAATTATAGTTAATGATGGCTCGACAGATAATACGATGGAAATCATTAAGAACTTCAAGGATGAAAGAATCCGAATTTTTCAACTTAATCAGAATGTGGGGGTAGGGGCTGCATTGAATGTCGGCCTCTCACATATACGCGGCAAATATGTTGCAAAGGTAGATGCTGATGATATTAGTTATCCTCAAAGATTTGAAAAGCAGAAAGATTTTTTGGATAAAAATAAAGGTATAATATTAGTAAAATCGCTAGTTAATCATTTTCCGGATAATTTAAGGGTGGCTGTTTCACAGCGTTATAAATATATAAAAGAGGTAATAGAAGTACAAAAAAACAACGTTATTTCCACGGAAGATATTTCAAATAAGCTTTATTGGTATTTATGTATACCTCATACTACTATGATGATTTATGCTGATATACTGAAACAAACAAAATATAATGAATTGCGGTTATGTGAGGACCATGATCTATGTTTATTTACATAATCAGATTAGAATACGAGGGGGCGTAATAGATGAAAGTAATGATTAGTCATATACCAAATACATTTAATTATGGTTCGGCTATGATGGCAATCAATTTAATATATTATTTAAACATAAAATTCAATGGGAATGTAGAATTTTATGTTGACACAAGAACGGAAAAGGACCTAGAAAATTTAAGACTAAGCACAGGTTTAAATAATATAAAGGTAAATTCAATTTTGCCAGACAAGAAAAAAATAATATCTGCGAAACAGGATGTAAATTTAGATCTTAATTGGATTGGCGAATACTGTGAGGGAATAACAAATAATTATGATTCATTTATAGTTTTGGGCGGGGACGATTTATCTGAATATTATTCAAAGGAACATGTTGTATATGAATTGTTTAAAATCAATAGAATAGGAAATGAAATTCCTACATTTTTGGTTGGGCAGACCATAGGTCCATTTACCGGTTGGAGGGAAAAGTATGCTGCAGATATGTTAAAATCTGTTTATATATTTACGAGAGAATATTTAACCTTCGAATATTTAAAAAAAGATTTGGAGGTCCAGAAGGTGTTTGTATCATCAGATTTAGCCTTGGAAGATCTTCCGGGACAAGGAGAATATGATACAGATTATTTATTTAAAAGGTATAATATAAACAAGAAACAATATGTGACATTAATTCCGTCTGGATTAACAAGGGTTTATACGGAGAATTTTGATTATTATCTTGAAAATTGGCTTGGAATTATTGAGTATTTAATAAACGAAAAAAATTGTAAGGTTGTCTTACTGCCACATGTGTTAAGGCCGAAAGGTTCAGATGATAGAATAGTAATAGAAAATATAGTTTCCCGGATAAGTAACAGATATTCAGAAATGTTAGCATATATAAACAATGATATATCACCCTTGGATGCAAGGCAGGTATTGGGAAATGGGATTTTTTCCATTAGTGGTAGGATGCATGGTGCAGTGTCTACCTTTCAAATGAGGAAACCGGCAATTAGTTTGTCATACAGCGTAAAATATAAAGGCGTCATAGGTGGGGGACTTGGGAGAAATGATTTAATAGTAGAATCGGTGGGCGATAAAAAATGGGAAGATCAGAAAATAAAAAGGGAGGTTATAGACAAAATAGAATACTTAATGACTAATTATGATGGTATTGTAGCAGAAATAGGACAATATTTAGAAAAACGAAAACTTGAATTAGATAATATGATGGATGAAATCCATAGATTAATAAGGGAATTACACCATGGATAGAACAATACAAAGAATAATAGATTATGATAAATGTACAGGTTGTCAGCTTTGTTATAATGTTTGTAGATTTGGAGCAATTACAATTGGGTTAAGCAAGAAGGGTTTTTACATACCCAGAATAAATTTTGAAAAGTGTATAAATTGTGGGGAGTGCTCAGAATATTGTCCAATAGAAAATGGCCCAACCGGCACTGTTAGTCTTATTGGTGTATACGCAGCAAAATCGAACAATGATGAAATAAGAGCCAAAAGTTCTTCGGGCGGAATTTTTTCAGAATTAGCCGATCAAATACTAGAAAAAAAAGGTATAGTTTTTGGAGCAGGATTTGATGATGACAATATATTATTCCATATGGCTGTAAATGATGAAATTGGTTTAACGAAACTTCGTGGTTCAAAATATATCCAAAGCAATATAGGTTTAAGTTATAAAAAAGTGCAGGGTTACCTTAACGAAAATAAAGAAGTAATGTTTGTTGGGACGCCATGTCAAACAACTGCATTAAAAAATTACATTGGTTCTAATGATAACTTACTTCTTGTAGATTTGGTATGCCACGGAGTCCCGTCAAGAATTATTTTTGAAAAATATTTATGTTATATTTTTGACGATGAAAAGCCTAAAGATATATACTTCCGGGACAAGCAAGATGAAGGTTGGAACAATTATTTTGTAAGGTTGGAAGGCCGACAAACTACCTATAAGAAAAATCATAGAAAAGATCCGTTTTTCATGGGTTTTTTAAAAAACCTTTATCTAAATAAAATTTGTTATGATTGCCCATTTTGCAAAATACCCAGAAATTCTGATATAACATTGGGAGATTTTTGGGGGGTGAGTAACGAATTAGACGATAATAAGGGAATATCATTGGTTCTTATAAATTCCAACAAGGGTCAGAAAGCGTTTGAAAATCTAATGGCAGAAAAAAGAATTACCTCCAGCATAAGCGGTTTAGAAGTTGGTACAAAACAAAATCCTAGAGTAATAGAAGGACATATGAAGATTCCTGAAAATCGAAACGACATACTAAGAGAAGCAAGCAGATTGACATTTGAAGAAATAGACAATCAATTTATAAAATCACCTAAAGAAGAGGTTTTAACGTATGTCCAAAAGTGTATTCGGACAAAACCAATAGCTATTTTCGGAACCGGCAGCGGTGGTCAAAAAGTATTTGATAAAATTTTAAAACTTGATACGGGAACAATAAAATATTTTCTCGATAACGATGCTAAAAAAGAGGGAACTAAATTTTGTGATGTTACGATTTATAAGCCCTGTAAAGTGCAAAATGAAAAAGATAATATATTTATAGTTGTGGCTAGTAGCTATTATGATGAAATTGCAAAACAGTTAATTAGTATAGGTTTTATAGAAAATAAAGATTTTATTGATGGGCTTAAATACCTATTTTTTGATTAGAAGAGGGAAGAGTCATCGGTGCCGGGCACAAAGTTATCAAGTTATTGTGTTCGGTACCGGGCGCTAAATTATCATTAAATTTTAGTCAATAACTTGATAACTTTGTGCCCGGCACCGTTCAAGTTGTTGTTTTATTGCTAAACCACTTTTTCAGTTTCACATACTTGATCCATATCCGGTTTCGGGAACCAATTATCCAAATTTAGTTTACCCACATAGATATAATCATTGCCATATTCCGAATGAATCGGTGCAAAAATATTTTTATATTCGTTAACATAAAAACGCCCGCCGTTATTGCCTTTTATAATTGCTATTTCTTTTGCTACTGATAAAGCAACTGTTTTTCCCACTTCACGGGAAAGTTTTTTTTCGATTATTACATTTTCCCGCGGAGAGTACCTATAAGTAATATCCTTCCCGCCTGCGTTTAATATATATGGAATGCCTGCATGCGGTCCGACCCAAATATCTCCGGCCTGGAGCTGTTTCCCATCAAAATCAATTGCCTCACCTGAAATCTTTTTCCCCTCAAACTCGAAAAAAATCGGATTATGATATTCACCGGCGTAATAATATTTACTATCTGCCGCCGGGACTAACACCTGGCTGTACTCATTAATATAAAATTTTCCCCCGGGTGAACCACTGAAATAAAGTTTGATTTCGTTGATTTTGTCTACTAATTCCCCATGTTCATCTGTTGAAGGATACCATATTTCTTCATCCACAGAACGGTATACCAGTCCTATAACATATTCCCCATGTTTATTCCTTTTTATAGAGTAACTTGCGTCTTTGCTTACATTGGCCGGAATATTACCTTTAAATTCAATAAATTCTTTACTCATAGATTCTATTCTCCTTTCAAAAACCATTGTTCATAATTGATTCTTCCCACATAATATGGAACCCAATTTTCATCCATGTCGGGGTCATATTCACTGATGGTGTTTTTCATTAAAACAATCCCATATGGATTTACAATAAAACGAACCGGTCCCCACCTGCGCAACATTCTGATTTTTTTTATTAATTCCTTATCTTCAAAAAATGGACGAACAATATCATTTCTATTTTTATGATAGATTTTGTTTCTCTGCGAAAGATTATGAGGTATCCCTATATAGGGCTTATTCCATATGCTTCCAGGTTTCAGACCTTCATCGTCTGATAAATCAATTATTTCGTTGGTAACTGGGTTTTTGAATAATAAGACACCTGTTACCTCGCCGACGAAAAAAACTTTTTGCTTGTTACAGTAGGAATCATATATCGGCACGAGGACTTGTCCATATTCATTTATTTGGAATGCTCCACCCCTCTTACCTGTATATGTCATCTTTATATTGTTGATAGATTCTATAAAATGCTGCAAACCATCGGTTTCACACGCTAAACATAGACCTGTCTCTTCCCCCACTGTGTGTTCAATGATAGGCCAAAACCCATAATGTTTATGTACACATTTTAGTCTGAAAACTGATTTTGGTCCCGGTATCCTGCTATATCTTCCATACCACTCTTCGGGTAGTTGGTTTTTAAATCTAAATCTATTTGAGTCCAACATATTCCATCCCCCTATGGAAACTCCAATCCATTATTTATTTTACATATATGACGATATTTGCCATCCTCGAGGTATATAATATATCGGTTATCAGCTAGAAAGAATTTAGTAATTCTTTTATTTTGTTCATGTAATTGTTTAAGATTGTTTATTAGCTTTGTAGCATTTTCCCCCAAATCTTTATTTAATGCATTTTGTTCCCTGGCATATTGTTCCCCCTTTTTATTTTTGCGGGCAATTACCGCCCTGCCATGTTTTTGTTTAAAAAATAGTGTCTCCAATTTCAAATCGTTAACAATATCATTAGGGACTATCTCTAATGGAAAAACTTCATCCCAACTAAAATTGCTATCCTTATCTTTAATTTGGGAAATTTTAAAATTCTCCTGTAATTGGGTAACGTATCTTGTTATCCAATTATTTTGTTCCCTAGTTAAAACAATTACGTATTTTTTTTGAAATGTCACTTTAAATCTGCCATAGCTGCCTTTTACCTTTTTTACTAATTCAGTAATCCCTTGAGGATTCACTATTACATTTTTATTTTCATCAAATACATTCCCATTGGAGTCACAAGAATACTCATTTCCTTTGTATTCACCCGGATAAACATCTCCCGGTACCAGTTCATTTATATTAATTTCATTTTCCGAGGGTATCGGTATTTTGGGCGGTTCTGATTGTTCTATCATTTGGTTATTTTGATCTATTATATAATATTGATTTCTCTTGGCACCCAGTATCTGTTCCCAATTTGCCCTCATATATATGTTTTCATCTACAGTTTCTCGTGCATACAATACATAAATTTTTGACAGATTATCAGCATCTTTTTTTGTTTTTCTGAGAACCCGACCTAGTGTTTGGATTCGTTGCCTCACCGATGTGCTCGATGCTGCTATTATACCTATATCGGTTTCAGGAACGTTAAAACCCTCTATAAGGGATCTTGCTGATACAATCACTCGGGCAGTTCCGTTTCTGAATGATTCTATGTTATTTCTTCTGACAGTTTTCGGCAATTTACTATTTTCAACAACTGCCGGATAGTTTTCTGTCAATAATTTTTTATGCAGATTCATTACCGCCTCAATCGATTCATGAAAAATAATTCCCCTGCTTGTTGGGTTATGCTTGATATGTTTTTCCAAAATTTTCAATATAACTTTTTCTCTTGATTCAGCTTTATACAGCAGCTGTTTCCTTTCATTGGTTTTGTGGATATATTGTCTGGCTAACATACCGATGGAATCATTTTCCTTTGCATATGACCGGAGCATGGCCATCATATTTTCACCGGTAATCCTTCTATCACTTTCATTTCTTATGTCCTTATCTAATTTTCTTATAGCCCTCGATAACTGCCTATATCTATATCTTTCATTGTTGTTAAGGGAAATGCCGATATGGATTATTTCAAATTCTGGAAGTATTCCCATTGCAAGTGCTTGTTTTACATTTAGTTCAAATATTATAGGGCCAAGTTCCCTGCCGAGCAGGCTATTACTATAGTTATTATTGTACTGTTCGTTATGTTTACTACTTGATTCTCCCCTTTCCGGTGTGGCTGATAAACCGAGATTAAATTTTCTCTTGGTGTTAAATATCTTGCTCATTTCTTTAGCACCGGCCCGGTGACATTCATCAACTATCAGTAACAGGTTTTCTGTTGCCTTCTCCGGTATTTTTTTATAAAGCTTCTCTGAGGCCGACTTTAGAACTGCGATAACAATTCTTTTTTCATCACTAATATTGTCATCATATCCCCCGCCCAGCCTCCCAATCATGTTGTCCGACAGATTGCTATTTTTTAATATTTCATTATACCATTGATTTTGTAAAACTATTGTGGGTACCACAATTGCAACGACAAGTTCGGTAATTTGTTTTTTAAGCGATTCAATTATTGCTAATGCTAAAATAGTTTTACCGGCTCCGGTAACAACTTTTATTGTACCTTTTTTTTCTAAAAACCATCTTTCCATACACTCTTGTTGCCATTTATACAAATTCACATTTTTTGTCATATTCCATTCAACCGGTCTCATTTGTGCATCGGTATCATTTGCTTGGTTTATGTTGGTTTCCTTTTCAACAATTTCATTTGAATCCCAATGTTTTTTTGTGTCGGGTGCATGGTCAGGAAATTCCTTTTTCAATGATAACTTAAAGGAATTTCCCTTAGGTTTGTCTTTGCTCATAATATACTACCACCCCCAATTGTGCAGTTTAAAAACCTTACATTTCATTTCTATATTACTAAATTCAACCATATTAAACAAGGCACAGATTTGTATAGTTTTCATATAGACGAAAGGAACAAGTACTTGAAAGTCGGAGATCAAAAAAACCGGGTTCATCCATGGCTCTGTTTTTTGTTACAGGCTGATACCCTATTGCAGGATTGCATAAAATGGCTTTTATGTCGAAGTAAAACGTTAATAAATTTTCATTTTTTACCGACATAATATAAGGGGTGCATACAATGGATTTAATAAATTTCCGAAAAACAGTAAACATGAAAGACATATTTAAAAAGCCATCGTTGTCAGGCACCAAGTTATCAAGCTATTGTGTTCAGTACTGGGTGCTAGATTATAATTAAATTTCGGTTAGTAACTTGACAACTTTATGTCTGGTACCGTTCATAAACCGAGGAAAATTCTGCGCTATATAAATTTTGACTGTGACCGTGACCTCTTTCAATACAGAATTGTTTAAATGCATATGATATAATTAGACAAAGGGATTGCTATTTATCAAAGGAGATGACAATTATAGCCATAACAGGACCCTTAACCGGCCTACAAATAGAAATTCTCAAATTATATTCTACAAAAATGAGTGAAGCGGAATTATATGAATTAAAACTCTTACTTACTAATCATTATGCAAAAAAGGCTGCGGATGTGGCGGACGCCCTTTGGGATAAATGTGGTTTTTCAGATGAACACATGAGGAATTGGCTAAATGAAAATTAACGGTAGATTGAGGATTGTTATTGATACTAAAGCCATCGGCGCCAGGCACCATTCATACAACATAAAACGTAATAAACAAGAAAAAGGTGGACAAAATGCAAAATCAATTAATCATATCAAATAAAATAATCAACCAAGATTCTCCTGTTTTTATAATAGCGGAGGTATCGGCTAACCATCTTCAAAGTTTTGATAATGCCGTTAAAATAATTAAAGAAGCCAAAAAAGCCGGNGTGGACGCTGTAAAATTGCAGACATATACTCCGGACACCATAACATTAGACTGTGATAATGAATATTTTCAAATAACTCAAGGCACCATTTGGGATGGGACTACCTTACATAAATTATATTCGGAAGCTTATATGCCTTGGGAATGGCAGCCTGAATTGAAAGAAATTGCTGAGGAAGAAGGACTTATATTTTTTTCGTCTCCTTTTGATAAAACAGCAGTAGATTTTCTGGAGAATATGAAGGTGCCGGCATATAAGATAGCGTCATTTGAAATAACAGANATTCCACTGATAGAATATATTGCNTCTAAGGGAAAACCCATGATAATTTCTACGGGCATTGCAACACTTGCGGATATAGAAGAAGCCCTAGATGCATGCAAAANGATGGGAAATAATCAAGTGGCTTTACTTAAGTGTACATCGGCATACCCGTCGCCCTTAGAAGATATTAATTTAAAAGTAATTCCAAACATGAAAGATACTT
>JGI24707J26582_10001906_pt1 | contig 16086 bp, 13 predicted proteins | sample BioPla1DNA1_FD_26582 | JGI IMG/M metagenome (IMG submission 26582) | reverse complement strand
GTTCTGCTAAGCCTAACTACATAACCAGCTTCTTCATCATAGAACCATCTTTGTTTATAGGGGTTGTCCTTAGTAGGTGGTTCGGAAGAGGCAAAGCACGTCAGACTGTGTGAAAACCCAGGAAACAATTCCATAATTTCACTAAACATGATAAAATTTAGATAGAATCCAATGAAAAAGGTGATAATTATGAATTACATTCAGGGGGAAAATAGAAACCAAATTACTTTGCTCCCGGAAAGTATTGATGAATATATTACAAAGGACAATCCGGTACGAATTATAGATTTTTATGTCGAGGACCTAGATATGAAAGCGCTCAGTTTTACAAAAGCAGAGCCTGCACAAACAGGCAGACCGCCATATGACCCGAAGGACCTGCTAAAGCTATATCTTTACGGATACCTTAACAGAACCCGCTCATCACGAAGACTTGAACATGAAGCAGGTAGAAACCTGGAGGTAATTTGGCTTTTAAAAAAACTGAAACCGGATTTTAAAACCATAGCTGATTTTAGAAAGGATAACAAGAAAGCACTCAAAAAGGTTTTTCGAGACTTCAATAAGCTTTGCGATGAATGGGACCTGTTTGGAAAAGAAATGGTTGCTATAGACGGAACAAAGTTCCGCGCTGTAAATTCAAAAAAGAACAACTTCGATAAGAAAAAAATAGATCGTCATTTGAAGCATATTGATGAAAAAATCGAGAAGTATATGGCTGAACTTGATAAAACCGATGCATCCGAGACTGGTGATAGAAAACCGGATACTGAGGAAATTGAAATAATACTTAAGGAACTGGAAAAACGTAAACAAAAATATGAAAAGCACCAACAAAAACTCAAAGATAGCGGACAAAAAGAAATATCTACCACAGATCCCGATTCACGACGTATGGCAAATAATAATAATGGTATTATTATGGCTTACAATGCCCAAGCAACTGTAGATGCAAAACATAAACTGATTGCAGATTTTAAAGTAACACAAAACGCCGGCGATGCAGGTGAACTGGACAACATGGCCTTAAGGGCTAAAAAACTGTTCGGTGGTAAAGAATTTGATGTATTAGCAGATAAAGCCTATTACAAGGCAGCTGATTTAAAAAAATGTGTCCAAAACGGAATTACACCATATGTATCAAAACAAACCTATTCTAACGGAACTGGGGATAAAGATTTTTACAGTGACAAATTTACCTATGATAAAGATAAAAATATATATATTTGCCCTTACGGCAAACAACTGGTTTATTATCGAATTCGCAGAAAGAAAGGTAAAATTATCGGCTATGAGTATAAAAATTATGATGCATGCAGCGACTGCCCGTTTAAAGAGCACTGTACTAAAAGCAAAAATGGGCGAACCATATTTCGTCATGTAGATCAGGATTTCCTGGATACAATTGATTTGCAAACAGAATTAAATAAAGACAAATATCTGAAAAGGCAGATGATTGTGGAGCACCCCTTTGGTACAATCAAACGGGGGCTTGATTCATATTACCTTTTAACTAAAGGTAAGGCTTCAGTTACCGGGGAGTTAGCCCTGTCATTTTTAACCTATAATATGAAACGAGTAATCAATATACTCGGGGTCAGGGAAATTTTAAAAAGATTAAGGGGAAGAAGACTATCAGTATCAGTTTAAGATACCGGCCTTTTCTTCCAATTGTTGAAATTTTTAAAACCCGATATTTCAGGTGGGATTCTGTAACAAGGGGAACAAATTCAGGGTTTAGAAAGCTGGTTTTCACACGCCCTGACGTCCCCTTGCCACCACAGGGTTTAATCGGCCTCTAATACTTTAGTATGAGGGGCTTTTTTTGTAATTTCATCCTTCAGAGCGATGATTTTTTCACCAATTCCTATTAAGATTTATAGCAAAGGAGGTAAGGTGTAAATGGAATTAATCCGTAAACGGCGTAACATTTATGCCGTGTTGTTTATAATCAGTACCTGTTTGACAATGTGCTTGGGCGCGGCATTTATGGTAGGGACCGCCCTTGTTTTCGGAGCAATGAGCGTTGCCTCCCTTATATTTTTGATAAGACAGAACCGTTTGCTTTATGACGCAACCCTTATCCGGGATAACCGTATTTTTGCGGTGCCGTCGGCCCCTACCCTTACTGCAGGTGGCCAAAAGAAGAATGGGCGAAAGGAAGTCATTGTATCCACCTTTGGTATTTTAGTCGGTAGCAAGATTTATCGATGGGGACGTAATGGGTTGCATGGTGTGTGGCTAAATGCTGTCAGGATTGATAAAGAACGCATGTACCTGACTTTCGGCGATATGGCCAAGGCTATGCAAGTGGAGCTGTTGCACGGAATGACGGAACAACAAGAGGTGCTGGATGTTGCACAAAAGCTGTGGCATGAAACCGGTGTAACAGCAAGTATCAGCGAATGGTAACGCAGCAAAAACGTCCTGTCAAGGTAGGAAGGGGTGAGACGAGATGAGTGATGATATGGCAGACAGGGGGAAAAAATTATTAATTATAGTTCTCATAGCGGCCAATTTGTTAATGCTGGTGATAGGCATTATTACAATACCGCCAAATTTGCGAGGAAAAGCAAAAAAAGCAAATATTTCGGATGCTGCAAAGTTCTATAAGCTAAACAACAAGCAGTACGCAATCGGCACAATGGCTACGCCCAATGGAACACCGGCGTTTATTGCGCCGGTACGGCCGTAAGGAGGTAAATAAATGGTGAAATACTGTAAAAATTGTGGTAATAAGATTAACGAGGGCGCGCGTTTCTGCGGGAAATGTGGCACACCTATTAGCAATGCGCCTGTGGTACCCCAGGAACAGGCTAATCCTGTTGCCACGTCATCAAAACCGGCTTCGCCGTTTCAGCCGCAAGCGGCCCGGTCGCAATCATTTCAGTCTCAACCGGCCCCGCCGCCCCGACCACAAACGTTTCAGCCTCAAATGCCCCGGTCACAATCGGCACAACCGCAGGCATTTCAGTCCCGGTCGGGTGGCATGACTGCTGCATTTCCGGGTTTACAGGGTTTGATTACTGTGGCAAAGAAAAATAGCACCAATGTACTTTGTATTGTGCTTTCTATTTTATTGGTGGTGCAAGTTATAGCTGTGGCTCTGTACGGTTGGCCGGGTTTTGCTGTGGGCGGCGGAACTGACAAAAACATTACTACCACCTTTATTTTGCAGGAGGGGCAGGACCTTGTAAAAACCGACAGCGGTGTGATAGTAGACTTTGGGCCCTATAATTCAATGGATGGCCAAAAGGTGTCTATAAAGGAAATGCCTGCCGATACCGAAAGTGTGGAAGACGGTATCCGCACAATTTACGATATCACTGCCGGGGGACGTTCCGAATTTGACGGGTTGCTTACTATAACTTTGCCCTACGGAAAGGGTAGAACGGATGCGGCCGACGAAGAAGGTTCGGTATTTGCCGAATATTTTAACGAGGATACCGGTCAATGGGAATTGGTTGATTATACCGTAAACACCGACAACAGCACCGTAACTATCATTACCGATCATCTTTCCCGTTATTGTACGGTAGCGATGAGAGATGCAGGTTCGCCCTATGCGATGCTTTCTAAAATTGGTAATCCTTTAGGCGACGAAACCGCTTTGGCAATTTTAAAGGAGTTTGAGGAGCTGGGCCAACCCGGAGAAACAGGGTATTCACTGCTGCGGGAGATATATGCGCAACTTTTACCAAGTGATTTGATCGGTGATGATGAAGCCGAACTATTAAACGATGTGCTGGGCTGGATGGCCGATGCGGGAGATGTTGTGGCAAAAAAACTGTTACAAGGCGAATTGGGCCTGCATATGGTAGACCATGTAAGCAAACTCCCGGGGAAAGGTGCAGGTTATTTACAGACAATAAAACTGGCTTCAAAGCTTGAGCTCTTTACCCTTGGGCTTTCCACCGTATCGCTGACGAAAACCATGTATGATGCTTACAAGGGCAAGGAGTCCGCGGAAGGTGTGGCAGCGAAGGCCTATAAGTTGGCCTACGATGCAGCGATGACTTGGTTGGATTTTAAGGAAATTACCACCGGCGCTATGCAAATGTCCATGCTCGGGGTGATTGCCATTGATTATTCCCTCAATAAATTTATGGCGGCTGCTGACCAAACCTATAAAGATGCGCTGTTCAAGGTTGTCACTGCTTATAATGAGGAGGTCCATCCGCGTACAGATGCCGAATGGTATGCAATGATCCTTAAATTATACCAAAACCATGGAGATAATCCTAAACGGTTTCAAAGGGGGCTTGATGGTTTGATGTATAATTTTAGCGTCCGTTATTTTCTGGATAATCCAGAGGAACAACAGGTTGCAACCAATGCTGCAGGTTTACATGCCTATACAACAGGAATTTTGCCTGAAACCGAAGCCGCAAAGGAGTATTGTGCAGAGCAATATATGGCCCGTCTGGGGCAAAGGCTTCAGCCTGTGCTTGAGGATGTATTCCTCAAAATCCGATACGATGCGGGAAAAGGATTTAGGGCCAACCGAAATGAACTAAGAAATGCTTTTAATGCACCGCTATACCTTGAAATTCGGGAAGAAATTCCTGAAGGCAAAAAAAGCCAATATGCCGGTTCTGTGGTAGCACTGACCAGACCGGGCGGCAATATCAGCAAGGGTTGGATGGCTGTGTTGGATAAGGAGGGTTGTTTCACTGTCGAAGCAACAATTTTAGGTTATATTCAGGCGGGGGTGCCGACCCAATTAAGGCTATGGCTTAAGGGTGATGATCCCTCGGAAGATAAACCGGCATTGACATTGGAGTTTAAGGTGACGGAAAAAGTAACATTGATTCCCCTTATAGGTTCAGAAAAAGAGGACATAAGTGCTGTGCTGCCGGGCACCCTTTATATCGAATCCGGTTTATATGGAGGATCAAAGAAAGACGGAACGTACCACGGAACTGTTTCGGTAAATACCTCACCTGATGGCAGCTTTTCCTTTAGGGTTCCCAAATATTCATGTGACATTCCTGTAAATCCGGGAAGCCGTACGTTTATAATGGGCGAGGTGCCCATCAAAGGAAAAGCTTATGTCTACACAAAAGATGATAGAAAGAAAATTCTCGATAATGAAGGCGATGCTATATATCCCTTTGAAGTGCCCTTTTCACCTAATTACGATGAGGATGACCTTGTTTTGTATGGATATCTGGACAATATTCAAAAACCTTTTACCTCTACCATGGTGGATAAGTGGAATGGCGGCCAAAGAATACAGGAACAGACCATAAAATATGTGGACGGCGGCACTATGCTTGCTTACCGTAAGGAAGGAAAAACATACTTTATGTTTACCATGCATGTTCATATTACTGAAAATGAAACGACTCAATATGATAATAAAAATGATCCGGAAACAGACCGGAGCGAATGGACGGGTTCGAACACCATTATTTTGGTAGGCGATTCCAATTAAGGTGGCAAGGTGGCATGGGGACGTTTTGTTTGCCACCTCGCCATTAAGGCCATATATCATGATGCCGGAAAGGGGAAATCCATGAACAATTCATTAAAACGCATGATTCTGTGGGGTTCTTCCATACTGATGCTGCTTTGCGCTCTACCCATGATGCTCTGGTGCTTGAATCTAATTAACAATGCTGCTTTAGACTACGACTATGCCGGGGCAGGCTGTTTTGCGGCAGCGATAGTGTATACATTTTCTATGGTGACAGCCATAGCGGGACTGACCTTTGCAAGAAAATCTTATCGGTATGGATGGTGTCGAGTTTTGGCATATATTCAGCTGGCGGCGGGAATATTAATACTTTTTCCCCTCCAGGCCTACGCGGTTTTAACTCTGCCGCCGCTTCTTATTTTGACAATTCTATATCTGCTTGGTGTTGGTATGCGCGGGAGACCGGATGACGAGCAACAATGACTTTTATTTTATCATACAAAATACTTTTAACATAACTCTCGGAGGTGAAGACAATGGGCAAAAAAACTATCGGGTATGGTGACTTTTTCTGCTGGAATTGCGGAGAAAGGATTGAAAAAAAGGCAGAAGTCTGTCCCGGTTGCGGTGCAAAATACTACGGGAAAGATAAATATAGCAACAAGACTGCATTAGGGGCAGGGGGTATAGGATGGTCTAATCAGAGCAGGCATCCCAGTTTTAAAAAGTATTTTAAAAAGAAATGTACTGTCGTGCTTGTTTGGTTAATAGGACTGAGCATACTAGTTCCTACTATTTTATTTCTAATCGGAGATATAAGACTTGATTCGGAAGGATTTACTGTTATCAAAGTTGTAGTCGGAATGTTCTGGATTATAGGTTTATTATTTTTATATCCCGGCAGAAACAAACCAGATTGGGAAGGCGTAGTAGAAGACAAAAAAGTTATTCAGAAAACTAGGATACGGAAGGATAGCGAAAAGAGAAAATATAAGGAATCCTATACGGACTATATTGTTTCTATTCGCAAGCAGGATGGTTCTTTGCATGAACTAAAAAAGGAAGATAATTCTACCGAGTATGAATATTATAGGGTAGGTGATTATCTTCGTTTCCATGGCAGTAAGTATTTAGGATCCTTCGAGAAATACGATAAATCTTTAGATGAAACAATTTTCTGTGCATCCTGCGGCGATCGACGTGATATGCGCGATAATTTTTGCGGGAGATGTGGAAGCATTCTCCTAAAAGCTGCATCAGTTGGATTCAGCGCCGACGGCAAATGAATCTGAAAATAAAAATCGTATGTACTATTAATCTAAAATAAAAGATATAGCTAGGGATTGCTAAGCGAAATTCAAAAATATGTGGTGACTATTACAATTGGAAAAAAGCAACATTAATAAGCCTTTTGGAAGGAGAGATTTATATGACTATATTTTTGATTATTATTGCTTTTATTGTTTTATTGTTAATAACACTCGCCGTATCTTACAATGGTTTTGTAAGATTTCGTAACCAGTCTGACGAAGCGTTTTCTACCATGGACATTTTTTTAAAGAAACGCTATGACATGATTCCTAATTTAGTAGAGATAGTTAAACAATATGCCATACATGAACGTGAAACGTTGGAGCGAGTTGTTCGAGCAAGGAGTATGGCAATGGGTGCACAGACTTTTGAGGAAAGGACCCAGAATGAAAATGTTCTTACGGGTGCTTTAAAATCATTATTTGCCATTTCGGAAAACTATCCCCAGCTTAAGGCAGACGGAAATTTCCTGAACCTACAAAACCAGCTTGTGGCACTTGAAAATGAAATATCGCAATCTCGTAAATATTATAACGGTGTAATTAAAGTTATGAACAACAAGGTAGAAATGTTTCCGTCAAATCTGTATGCCGCTATTTTAGGTTTCAGAAAATATCCATATTTCATGGTAGATGAATATGAACGTCAAAATGTACAGGTGCGGTTCTAAATAAAGGAGTGGGGGATGATGAGGACAAGATGGTTAAGCATTATTATTGCGGCTATACTATTTTCGGCCTTTTTTATCGTACAGGTGTATGGAGCCGAAGCATTTAATATCGGTGCTTTTGATATCAATATGACCGTGTACGAAGACAACAGTTACCTAGTGGTTGAAACAATCAATGTTGACTTTCATGAGCAAAGACATGGAATTATCCGCAGCCTGCCGCTGAAGACTTATCGCGGTAAGCAAGCATCAATTTCAAATGTTAATGTGCAGGGACATATATTTTCTACCGGCAGGACGGCCGGAAACCTGGAAATTAAAATTGGAGATCCAAATGCCTATGCTGCCGGTTCGGAAAAATATATAATATCATATTTATATACCATAGGTGATGATGGTTTAAAGGATATGGATGAACTGTATTGGAACCTGATTGGGCTGGATTGGGATTGTACAATCAGCAATATTACTTTTACGATCAATATGCCTAAACCCTTTACAGACGATAGGCTCAATTTTACATATGGGAGAAAGGGCAGTACCCAAAATGAAGAAGTGTCTTGGAATACCGAAGGAAACACAATACGAGGGGCCCTATTGACCTCGCTTGGGCCCAATGAAGCACTGACAGTTGCCCTACCCCTTCCGGAAGGATATTTTGCACAGGCAAAAAAAATAAAGCAAAATACGGGGGCAGGTTTCGGTTGGTTATCTTCAATCGCTTCTGTAGCAATCGGTGCCATGTTGTGGATAGCCACAGGACGTAAGAAACAGAGCTTTCCGACAGTAGAGTTTTATCCGCCCCAAGGCGTAACAAGTGCTGATGTAGGCTTTTTGATCGACGGTCGGGTTGATCCCTTTGATATAACATCCTTGATTATTTACTGGGCAGACAAAGGATACTTGACAATTACGGAACATGCAGTAAAAAAAGTCTTTGGCACCAAAAAAAGCTTTGTATTTACTAAACTTAGGGACCCGGCGGAAGATGCACGTGAATATGAACACGAGATGTTCCGGGAGATGTTCTATCTGGGAGATGGTACACGGGTCAGTACGGAACAATTAGAAAATCGTTTTTATAACATTGCGGAGAATACCAAACGTCAGGTAAAATCCAGTTTTGAGGGTAACAAAGAGACCCGTATTTTTGATAAATCCAACACTCTATGTAGCTGGCTTCTCAGAATAATAGCAATTTTAGGAATACTGCCCGGTTCCTACATGGTAATGAACGAATTTGACAGTTCTGACGGAATAGGCCCCCTCGGCAAAGGCGCTTTGATATCCTTGGCCATTATGATAACTGTTTTTATAGTCATGCACATATTAGTAAATTGGAAAGGCATGCAGAAGAAAGGAAGATTCGCACAATTACTTTTAGCATTGCTATTTTCCGGAGCAGTCAGCGGTGTATTAGCCTATGGTGGTATTTTGGCAGGGATTTTGCCGGTAATCCTTGTTTCTATATTGTCTGTAGTGGTGCTGGGAATATTGGCAAATTCCTGTAATCGTCGAACGGAGCTTGGGATATGGTATGAAGAGCGATTGGTCGGATTCAAAGAATTTCTTAAAGCTACGGAACTAGACAGAATCAAACTACTGGTTGAAGAAAACCCACATTATTTCTATAATGTCTTACCCTTTGCCATGGTTTTGGGTGTTACTAACAAGTGGGCAAAAAATTTCGATAACATCATGATACAACCACCTGACTGGTATCATGCGGCAACCGTACAGAGCGGGTTCAGTGCTTCCGGGTTTGCATATAATCTTGAAAGCGGTATGAAGGGCGTTTCGGCGGCTATGCTTTCCAGACCATCTTCGAACAGCGGCGGTAGTTCCGGCGGCGGAAGCTCCGGCGGGGGCTCCGGCGGAGGCGGAGGAAGGAGTTGGTAATATGAAGCAAAAGATTTCTATGACATTTGTGATTTTTATTGTTATGCTGTTTTTGTTGTCGACGGTGGCAAGTGCGGTGGGCAGATATGATCCTAAAGAAAAGTATAGTACCAAATGTGGTGTGTGCGGTTATGACAATCCTCAATGGCTTGAAGAAGACTCTGTTCATTACTGTAGGAATTGTGGTGCATTAGGTATGCCTGCGCTTATCGACGATTCCGGACCTAAGAATACAGGAAATACGGACAATTGGGACTACAATAATGTTCCAAGGGATACAGGTGATGACGAGGGAAGGTTCCCCATTGAAGTTGTTATCGGAGGGGGTGCTGCCATTGGTGCGGCAGTTACTGTGATATTAAAGAAGGCTAAAAAAGGGAGGGTAGCACCCCAAAAGGCCGACAGGATTACATCACCTGAAGGAAGGGGCGAAAATAAGCAAGATCAAGACCAGCCCGAAGGTTATATCCTCAACATAAGCGAAGACAATATATTTATAACACCTGAAACATCGGCACAACTGATTGTAACAGTGCTCCGTGTATTTGCCGATGGCAGCACACAAAAAGATCCTTCCGCTCCAATAACCGTTTCCTTGGAACCTAATTCCAATTTACAGGTTGTTCCTTTAAAAGGGTTTGGTGAAATATCGGTATCAATATCACAAAAAAATGCCGAATCTATGAATATAGAAGAATATATTAATGTCACTACCCTTGTACCCGGTTCACAAAAAACAGCTAAAGTAAAAGTCAGTGCAGCACCGGCAGTTCAAATGGTTTTTTTCTAAGGAGGCAACCATGAAAAAAGAATATACAATGAAATTTAATGCAAGAGCGTGCAGTTGGGACCCTGTTCAAATACGTGCCGGATTACGAATTGGCGGCGATGACAGCACAGAATTTATGCCATTGTTCCCTGATTTTACTGTTGAAGATTCACCGGACATATCTTATGGTGTGGGGGGGATTAAGGAGGGCATACTATCCATAACAGGGAAAAAAATTGACAAGGATGGGAAAACAGCCGAATTTTACGTCTCTATACGTCCCCCACAAAATGCCCATGAAAGGGACAGGATGGTTAAAATTATAGGAGATCAGATGGGTTTTGAATTAAAGGTAACTTTAAACCCTGTTACGGGCTTTTTCCCCGGTGCCCCTCTTCCTGTGGTAAATACTATGGTGAAAAATACCTCAGGTACGATAACGGTTTTTTTAACACTTCCTCCGGATATAATCAAAGCCGAGCCCGAGGACGATCCTATTTTGTTTGAAACAAGATTAGACGATGTTATTTCCATAACACCTACTTGTGAACGTATAAATTTTAGTACACTGCAATATGAGGTTATCAGGGATTCTACGGGGAAACCTGTAAATCCTGTTGTCAGAACCAGGTTTCATATCAAGGAAGAAAAATGTCCACTCAAAATTAAATGGGAGAAAAAAGACGATTTTTTTGTAGGCAACATCAGTCCCGTACGTTTTCAGGTGGGAGACGGCACCCCTATAAATGTATATGAAATAGATTTTAACAAACCCCCCCCTATAGAAAAAACAGAGCCTAAAATTCTTACAAAAAGGGTACAATGCACAACAAATCCTTTGGAAGTGGAGTTCCGTGTTATAAAAGGGGAAAAAGAAATTTACAGGGAGATCAAGACTGTCTGCGGAGATTGTTTGAATGTGAGTGTCGTCATAAAGGATTCAAACATGGATTGGACAAATACAAGACTCTTATATCAGGTTCGTAATGGGGGAGATTTTTTCAACAAATCGCATTACGATACAGGTAAGTTTTCTCTTGAAGAATCGAGGGACTTGGAAATCAACATTATTAAAAATGCGGAGGATGCAAGCACTGCAGATTCTATAACTCTGGAAATTGAGGAACAGCCTTTCTCGGGGATTATTCATGTGTATAAACGGGGATGGAAGTTACTTGACGAGGATCTGGCGGTTCTTCTTCCTGATGCAGGGGGATCATTACAGGAAAGGTTATCAGGTGCCACTTTGGAGGTAACCGCTAAAGCCGTATTTAATTCCCCCGGAGGAAGGGTTTCGATCAATACCGAAGATATCATAATTCATGACGTTTCGGGTCGCGTTATAACTCAAGAGGAAGAAATAGCCGGGGAGCAGAAAAATGGGGTTTTAGCTTTCCAAATGCCCGGTGAACCGGTAGAAGGAAAGATAGTGAGACTGGAGGCAGAATTGTCCCCTGATGAATATGTGAGGGAGACCTTGGAAGGAATATATAGTAAGGCTTACGGGATGGATGCCGGACTTGACAGAGATATAGGGTATTTTGGAAAGGGTATTATTTCTTTTCTTGCAAGGGTTACAGAAGAGGAAGTAAAAAATTCGATAAATGGTCTATATGATAAATTAGGATTAAGTGAGGTGTTTTTCACAAAATGCCTTGTCATGACAAAATACCTCGAATTTTCATATAAACTTCGCGACAGTGCCGCTAAAAGAATTTTCGATGATTTTGTGAGCCTGTTGATGGAACTGGCCTTTTTATTTATAGAATGGGGTATTTCTCAAGGTTCGGCCGTAAATATCGAATCTAATACTTTACAGAAACGGATTTTGGAACAAACTGATGTAAAACGTACTCTCGCAGCGAAATCTGCTGTATTAAAGTCGGATATTAAAAGTGTAGGCGGTAAAATCCCCGATATAGAAAAACAGCTTATTCAAATGGGGCAGGAACTTGAAACTTCTAAAGCATTCCTTAAAATATTTGAAAAAGAATTAGCAAAGAACCCTACAAAATCTCTTCAAGGTCTGACAAAAAGATGGGGTGAAAAGGTAATCCTTCAGGAAGCCGGTGTAAAGGCAATGCCCAAAAAAATAGCTAAATATAAACAGGAAATAAGTAATTTAGAAATGAAACTTTCCAAAGTTGCAAAGGATCAGGATATATTTAAAGAGGAGTTTCAGGTATTGTTAAAAGAAATGCGAGGGGAAATAGGTATAGCCTATACCACAGGAAAGACAGCCGCCGGAGAAACTTCTAAATGGATCTTTTCTTACGAAAATGTTTCTGAAAATCTTTCCAAGCTATCGGAACAATTAAGCCAGGCATTTTTTGAATATATTGATACCTGGGAGCAAAGATTTAAGGCTGAAGATAATGTAAGTCCGGTAATATCTGAAGTATACAGGACACGTTATGCTAATTATATGTCGAAAGACAGAATAACATTGGAAAATGAAACCTCGGAAAAAACAGCTAAATTACTGTCTGGCAGTGGGATTGTCAGTTTAGTTAAAAAAGGTGAAAAACCCCCGCAAAATTGGCATGAAACCCAATGGAGAGAATGGTCTAAAATGGAGCAGGAACAAAGGCGCAATTTTGAGGACCATATACGCAATTTGGCAAGGGACTATCTTAGAGCAGACACAGACAGCGCAGAGTGGATTACAAGTATTAATCCGGATTCATTCAAAACTGTTTGTGAAAGCATTGACCAATTGGTTTTAATCATGAAAAAATATGAGATGGCTTTTAGTGAGGGGTTTTTCGTTGACCCTACTAATGTTGCAACATGGCAGGATGTTGACAATTTGATTAATATGATGTCTTTTATTTCTTCCGCATTGGCAAAAGTCGTTGCGGGTGTTACGCTTCTCACGGGGTATGGTGCCCCAATTGCTCTTGTGCTTTCTAAAATTGGTGATGTAATAGATTTATTAGGTGCCGGTACACAGGTTATTATCGCAGCATTTTTTACAATGCCTGAAACGAACGGTCTTGCGGAGGCCGTACCGCTTTTGACATCCATGCTTCACAACGGACTTTCCGAGACAGATGTTGTTTTTGAAGAAAAAATAATCAAAAGTTGACAAAAGGGGACGAGTTGACAAAAGTGACAAAAGGGGACGTACCCAAACTGTCACAGATAACAAAAAGTATTATTTCAGGAGGCGATTTTGTGAAAGCCCTGCTCGGTGAAATAGAAAATATGATTTTGGTGGGCAACGAACAGACGGCACAGCGCGAAAAATCCATGGAATCTTCGCTTACAAAAATGGATGAAATTTATTCTGCCATAAAACAACCGTCACGGATTCTAAAAATTCCTAGGGTCCTTGATAATGCAAAAATCGGAGAACCTGTAGATACGGGGAAACCTGCGGAAATAGAAGAACCTATAGATATCCCCCTTGTGTGCAGTTGCGGGAAACCTTGGAATGAAGGCGCCCGGTTTTGTAGCAGATGCGGAGCAGAAAGGCCTGTTGTGGAAGTTATTGACCGGATAATATGTTCCAATGGCCATGAAAACACCCCCGGAGCAAAATTTTGCAGAATATGCGGGGAGAGGATAGTTTGAGGGGCGGCAAACAAAATGTTTCTACGCCATCACCCGTCTTTCGCCACCCCCCGCCACCCTGGGGCTATTTAAGAAATAATATAATACTCGCAATAATGGCAATCAATATTGTTATAGCGATAGCACCGCCTATAATCATTCCCCTGCTTGATGTTCTTTTGCTGACTTGGTCAGGACCTATATTGCTCGAAAACTGCTTAAAAGGATTAGCGCTGATTGTTTGTTGTATAGAGGATGGCTGGGATGGTTGGGATATCCCGGGGATCTGAGGTGCCTGATAGGTTTGAGATGGCCCGGGAGGTTGAGGTGCTTGGTAAACCTGGGACATTTCAGGTGCCTCGGGTTCATCAGGTTCTATTAGAACATCGTTTTCTTCAATATTCGCGTCTGTGTCGGTTATCCTCTTTCCGCATGAAGGACAAAAAATGTCATCAGATTCCATTGCAGATCCGCAATGTTCACAAAATTTTCTTTCCATTGTTATGCTCCCTTCTTTGAGAAATATATTATATTTATTTTTTCTGCAATAATTTGATTCCTCGGTTCTAAATTACAGATAGCCAGCGAAAATGTATGTATATTATAAATCAAAAACTTGTATTTAATATTTCATAACAAAAAATTCAATAACAAATTAATATGGATGCCACCGAATTTTTTATTTTTCGACAATTTTTATGTTCTTCGGACAATGATCCAAAATATATCTTTTTACAAATTGGAAATCTTCACGTTCTGCATAGACTTGGTTATGTGTGAAGGATTCTTTTAAATATATTGTATTTCTTCTCGGATGAATTTTTACAGATTTAACATTTTTAAAGCCGGTATAAAGACTTTTTTTAGCAGCTCCCAAAGTCCCGGCACCTCCGGCGGCTACATTTCCGGATGCAGCACCTAACAATGCGGTGAGGAACCCTAGGGCCTGGGCTTTTTTAAATTGTTTATCCAACTGAACATGATTGATTCCTTTATCGTTCATTTCAAACAAAACATAGTATTTACCGCCATATAACAGTCCTATTAACAGATATCCCATAATCAGCAATACTGTCATTAAAATGACGCCGTAGCCCATGATGGATATAAATATTTTAAGGGCAGGTGTTATTCCATCATCGTTCAATGTTAAAAAAAACATCAGCAGGGCTGGGGCTAACAGGGATAATAACACTATTTTATAGGTAGCGATAAGAACAACGGGATTTTTCCAAAAAGAAAATTCATATATCCAATTGTAATTATCTGCACTACTTTGTATGATTCCTTTATCAATTTTCGTTTCAGATTTACGGTCACCGGGAAATACAATATCACTTCCGCAATGTTGACAAAATTTACTGTCGTCAGGTGTTTCTTTACCACACTTTGCACAAAGCACAATTTTTCCCCCTTTAGAATTATGGTATTATTTTATCAGATTGTTATAGTTTCTCAACATCTTTTATAGTAATCCTATTATAATAAAGCGGGGTTAATAATACAATAACCTTTGAGGGTATTATTATAATTTTGGGTTTGGTGTAACATGGCGAATAATTCTGTATAAAACTATGGAATGAAAAAAGTTGGGTCAATGATATAATTATAAATAGGAAAAAGGTTTTGGGACATACAAGAATATGGGGAGAAAAATTATGCTCAGAAAAAACGATTTAATTGAATTTAATATAGATAGGGTAGCGTTTCCGGACAAAGGGGAGGGGGAATATGAGGGACAAAAGGTTAAAGTAAAAGGAGGCATTGAGGGACAAAAGGTAGAGGCAAAGGTGAGCAAAAAAAGGAAGGGTCATATTGAGGCTAAAATAACCAATGTACTGGAAAAATCCCCCCTGGAAACCGAAATAGGCTGTCCCCATTTTGGGGCATGCGGCGGATGTGCTTATCAAACACTGACCTATGAAAATGAATTAAAATTAAAGGAAAAACAGATACTGGATTTGTTCAACAAGGAGGGGCTGGACATTAATTATTTGGGCATAGAAGAAAGCCCTATGGCGCAGGGATATAGAAACAAGATGNAATATACATTCGGTGATGAAGAAAAGGATGGGCCATTAGCACTAGGACTTCACAGTAAGGGAAAATTTTATGAGATAGTAAATGTGCAGCACTGCAATATAGTGGACACGGATTTCACAAATATATTGACCATAATTTTAGAGTATTTTCGGAAATTAAATATGCCGCATTATAAAAAGAAAACCCATGAGGGATTTTTGAGGCATTTAGTAGTAAGAAAAGCACTGTCAACGGGAGAAATACTCATAAATATAGTTACATCAAGCCAGGGGCAATTAGACAGGGAGGATTTCGTATCAAATATCATAGAAAAATCTGATATAAGGAAAGATTATGTAGATAATGACGATAATCTTACAGAAAAATACTATAAGGAATTGGAAGAAGATAAAGCAGAATTACCGGGGAAATTTAGAAACT
>JGI24707J26582_10001905_pt1 | contig 16087 bp, 15 predicted proteins | sample BioPla1DNA1_FD_26582 | JGI IMG/M metagenome (IMG submission 26582) | reverse complement strand
AATGTTGAAAAAGCAGTAGGACAAAATATTTTATAACTAGGAGGGGACTTATTTGAAAAAAGGAAGAATTGTCAAGGTTTCCGGTCCTTTAGTTATGGCAGAGGGAATGGAACATGCAAATATCCAAGACCTTTGCTATGTAGGGGATATGAAATTAGTTGGTGAAATCATTGAGATGCGTCATGATGTCGCCTCTATTCAAGTATACGAAGAAACCTCTGGCCTCGGACCTGGTGAACCGGTCGAAACCACAGGTGAAGCTTTATCTGTAGAATTAGGTCCTGGAATCGTTTCACAAATGTTTGACGGGATTCAACGACCACTTGATACGTTTAAAGAAAAAACTGAAAGCGACTATCTTGTTAGGGGCGTTAATATTTCAAATTTAGATCGTGATAAAAAATGGTCTTTTACAGCGACAAAATCAGTTGGTGATCAAGTTGAGACTGGTGATATTGTCGGTACGATTCAAGAGACAAAAGTTATCGAGCACCGAATCATGGTTCCACACGGTGTGAAAGGAACAATTAAATCAATTGAAAGTGGCGAATATACATTAGAAGACACAGTTTATTCAATTGAAACTGAAAATGGTATTAAAGAATTAACAATGTTACAAAAATGGCCTGTTCGTCGCGGTCGTCCATTTAAGAAAAAGTTAAATCCAAACCAACCGATGATCACTGGTCAACGTGTTATTGATACATTTTTCCCAATTACAAAGGGTGGCGTATCTGCGGTTCCTGGTCCATTCGGGGCTGGAAAAACAGTTGTTCAACATCAAATTGCAAAATTCAGTGACGTTGATCTCGTCGTTTACGTTGGATGTGGCGAACGTGGAAATGAGATGACAGATGTTCTTAACGAATTCCCTGAGCTTGTTGATCCAAACACGGGTGAATCTTTAATGGAACGGACAATCTTAATTGCGAACACGTCAAACATGCCAGTTGCGGCTCGTGAGGCATCAATTTATACAGGTATAACAATTGCTGAGTATTTCCGTGACATGGGTTATAGTGTAGCGATTATGGCCGATTCAACATCACGTTGGGCTGAAGCACTTCGTGAAATGTCTGGTCGTTTAGAAGAGATGCCAGGGGATGAAGGTTATCCAGCCTATTTAGGAAGTCGAATCGCTGAGTATTATGAGCGTGCTGGTCGTGTGATTTCAGTTGGCTCTGATGAGCGTGAAGGAAGTATTACTGCGATTGGTGCCGTTTCGCCTCCAGGTGGAGATACATCAGAGCCCGTGACACAAAATACATTACGTGTCGTAAAAGTTTACTGGGCACTTGATTCAGCTCTATCACAAAAGCGTCATTTCCCGTCAATAAACTGGTTAACATCTTACTCACTTTACCTAACAGAAGTTGGTGAGTACATGGATGAATCTTTACAAACAGATTGGTCGAAAATGGTTCAGCACTCAATGAATCTATTACAAGAAGAGGCTGAGCTAGAAGAGATTGTTCGTCTTGTTGGGATTGAATCGCTATCAGAAAAAGACCGCTTAACAATGGTCATCGCGCAATCACTAAAAGAAGACTATCTCCAACAAAATGCTTTTGACGATGTTGATACATATACGTCACGTCAAAAACAATTTGTCATGCTTGATTTAATTTTGACATTTGAAAAAGAAGCACGTGAAGCAATGAAACTTGGTGCTTACTTTGATGAAATTATTGAAGGAACAGACGAGCTCCGTGATCGAATTGCTAGAGCTAAATATATTAGTGAAGATCAAATCGATCAAATTAAAGCAATTAAGGAAGATACAAAAGAAATAATTCATCAGATTATTTCTAGAGGAGGGATGACAGAAAATGCTGAAGGAGTATAAAACAGTTAGTGAAGTCATTGGACCTCTAATGGCAGTCGAGCAAGTCGAAGGTGTTAAGTATGATGAACTTGTTGAAGTCCAAATGCAAACAGGTGAAATCAGACACGGTCAAGTACTTGAAGTTGATGGCGATAAAGCGATGGTGCAAATTTTTGAAGGGCCAAGTGGAATCAATATTAAAGATACAAAAGTTCGCTTCCGAGGAAAACCACTTTCTCTCGATGTCTCTGAAGATATGGTGGGGAGAGTTTTTGATGGAATGGGTCAACCGATCGATGATGGTCCCGCAATCATTCCTGAAGCAAGTTTAGATGTAAATGGTCAAGCGATTAATCCAATTGCTCGTGATTATCCGGATGAGTTTATTCAAACGGGTATTTCATCAATTGACCATTTAAATACACTCGTTCGTGGGCAAAAGCTACCTGTATTCTCAGGCTCAGGTTTACCACATAAAGATTTGGCGGCTCAAATTGCTCGTCAAGCATCAGTGTTAAACAGTGATGAGAAATTTGCAGTTGTATTTGCGGCGATGGGGATCACTTTTGATGAAGCTGAATTCTTCATGGAAGATTTCCGTAAAACAGGTGCGATTGATCGTTCGGTTATGTTTGTTAACTTGGCAAATGACCCTGCGATTGAGCGAATTGCTACACCAAAAATGGCGTTGACTACAGCTGAGTATTTAGCTTTTGAAAAAGATATGCACGTACTCGTTATTATGACGGATATGACTTATTATTGTGAGGCATTACGTGAAATTTCTGCAGCTCGTCGTGAGGTTCCAGGACGACGTGGTTATCCAGGTTACTTGTATACGAACTTGTCGACGTTATATGAACGTGCTGGTCGTTTAGTTGGTAAGAAAGGTTCGGTAACTCAAATACCGATTCTATCGATGCCAGAAGACGATATTACTCATCCAATTCCTGATTTAACAGGTTACATTACTGAAGGTCAAATTATTCTATCACGTGACCTGGACAATGCTGGTGTGAAGCCGCCGATTGATGTTCTGCCATCATTGTCTCGATTAAAAGACAAGGGTACAGGAGAAGGCAAAACACGAGTTGACCATGCACCAACAATGAACCAATTATTCGCGGCGTATGCAAGGGGTAAAGAGGCAAAAGAATTAGCGATTGTACTTGGAGACTCCGCCTTATCAAAAACGGATCGATTATATGTTGAATTTACTGACCGTTTTGAAGAAGAATATATCAATCAAGGTTTTTACACAAACCGAACAATTGAAGAAACCTTAGATTTAGGTTGGAAGTTACTTTCAATCTTACCTAAGTCAGAATTGAAACGGATTAGGAATGATATGATTGAAAAGTTTATGCCGGAAGGAGAGTGATTAGGTCATGGCGAGATTAGATGTCAAGCCAACACGGATGGAATTATCCAACCTTAAAGACCGTTTAGCCATTTCAACTCGTGGTCATAAGCTTTTAAAGGATAAGCAGGACGAACTGATGCGTCAGTTCATTACGTTAATTCGTCAAAATAATGAATTGCGTGCAGAAGTGGAGGAAGAACTAACAGAAGCGATGCGTGCTTTTGTTGTGGCAAAATCTTTATTAAATGAATCCTTTATTGAAGAATTATTTGCTGTTCCTAACACGTCCGTTACTTTAGATATTCAAGAGAGAAATATTATGAGCGTGATCGTTCCTCAAATGGATTTCTCGGTTGATGAAGCAGTAAAGGAACCAGAAATGCAATATGGCTTTTTAAACTCAAATAGTGAGCTTGATCAAGCAATTGATCGAATTAAAACGATTTTACCTAAACTCTTAAAGCTTTCCGAAATCGAGAAAACCTGTCAGCTCATGGCTGATGAAATTGAGAAGACACGACGCCGAGTGAATGCGCTTGAGTATTTAAAGATTCCAGAACTAGAAGAAACAATTTATTATATCGAAATGAAGCTTGAAGAAAATGAACGTGCCAATATTACTCGAATTATGAAAGTTAAAGATATGGGGCAATAAGCTCAAAAAACCATTCGTTGTTAATCGACGGATGGTTTTTTAGTGAAGCAATATAGTTGACACTTCTCGGCTTAATGATTAGAATGGTTTTTAACTATAAAATATGATAATTCATATTATTCAGTTAATTTAAACTAAAGGTGGTGTCAAAGCATGGATAAAGCAGAAAGAAAGCAGATAATGATTGGTGATTGGGTGAACTTAAGCTCAAGTAAAGGAGAACGGATTCACGGCTATGTTGAAAAAATGACGGGTGATCGTGAAGTTGTCCAGATACGAGTGGTATCGAGTGAGAATCATATCTTGGTTGGTCAGAGCATCCAAGTTCAAGTCAGTAAAGTATCTAGAGAAAACGAGGTCGAACAATATAGTGCTGGGGAATTAAAGCAGTTAATTGATCTTGCCCTACTAACAAATGATAAAACATGGTTTGACTCACTGATGGTAAAATATCAAACGCTGAAGGTCAAACAAAACAATTAATTTTTAAGTTTTATTATGAAAAAGGAATTCAGTTGATGAACTGGATTCCTTTTTTCATATCATTATAATTTAAATAGATTTACTTCTACTTAAATGGTTTAGAGGTGACACTCCGTGATCTGCACTCTGGGTGGACGCTTTCCGGATGTTATTTTAAATGTAAAATTAAAACATACAAAGGAAATTCTAATAATTCTAAGACTTCAAAGAATCCAAAAGATTATAAAAATATAATTGATTCTATTTACGAGAAAACCTTAAATAGAATCTTTTTACTTAGTAAGACTAGGTGGTGTCTCAGATTTTTTTAATTTGATTAGATCGATCAAGCTAATCACGCACTTCAATTGACATCATTCAAAATCTATGTTAAAAAATATATGTTAGCACTCTAACTGTCTAAGTGCTAATTACATATTTAGAAAGAGGAGATAATGATGGCAAAACAACAATTTGAAGCAGAATCAAAACGATTATTAGATTTAATGATCAACTCGATTTACTCAAAGAGAGAAGTTTTCTTAAGAGAATTGATTTCAAATGCAAGTGATGCAATTGACAAAATGTATTACTTAGCACTTACTGATGATTCAATTACGTTTGATCAAAGTGATTACTACATACGAATTGACGTTGACAAAGAGAAACGTCAATTAACGGTTACCGACACTGGAATTGGGATGACAAAAGAAGAGTTGGCATCTAATCTAGGTGTGATTGCTAAAAGTGGTTCGTTAGCATTTAAAAATGAGAATGAAATTAAAGATGGGCATGACATCATTGGTCAATTTGGGGTTGGTTTTTATGCAGCTTTTATGGTCGCTGATCATGTAACCGTTCAGTCGAAAGCGCACGGAGAAGAACAAGCTTATCAGTGGTATTCTGAAGGTGCTGAAGGCTTTACGATTGAACCATGTGAGAAAGAAAGCGTAGGAACGACGATTACTTTAAAGATTAAAGAAAATGCTGATGAAGAGGATTTTGATCAGTTTTTAGAGCCTAGTCATCTACAATCGATCATTAAGAAGTATTCAGACTTTATTCGCTATCCAATCAAAATGGAACTTTCAGAACAAAAACTTAAAGCAGATTCTGACGATGAATATGAAACAGTAATTGAAGAGAAAACTGTTAATAGTATGGTTCCGATTTGGAAGAAAAATAAGTCAGAACTAACAGATGATGATTATATTCAATTTTATCAAGAGAAGCATTATGGATTTGATCAGCCACTTAATCATATTCACATAAGTGTGGATGGGAATATTCGCTATCAAGCGATTCTTTATATTCCTGAAACAGCACCATATGATTACTATTCAGCTGAATATGAAAAAGGTTTAGAACTCTATTCGAGTGGTGTATTAATCATGAACAAAGCTCCTGAATTATTACCCGATTACTTCAGCTTTGTGAAAGGATTAGTTGATTCTGAAGATCTATCATTAAATATTTCTCGTGAAATGCTCCAGCACGATCGTCAATTGAAATTGATTGAAAAGAATTTAACACGTAAAATTAAACAAGAATTATTAAAAATGTTACGTAATGACCGAGAAAAATATGAGAAATTTTACGAAGCATTTGGTCGTCAATTAAAATTTGGTGTCTATAATGACTTTGGTCAACATAAAGAGACATTAAAAGATCTGTTGCTCTTCTATTCTTCAACTGAGAAAAAATTAGTGACATTAAAAGAATATGTTGAGCGAATGAAAGAGGGGCAAGACTCAATTTTCTATGCAACTGGTGAATCAAATGCTCGAATTGAACGATTACCACAAACAGAATTGGTTCAAGAAAAGGGATATGAAATCTTATATTTAACAGATGATATTGATGAGTTTGCAATTAAAATGTTAGTTGATTATGATGAAAAAACTTTTAAATCTGTATCGAGTGGGGATCTTAATTTAGTAGATGATCAAGATGAAGAGTCAGCTGAATTAACAGATGAAGAACAAGCATTGTTTAATAAAATGAAAGAAATTCTAAAAGATAAGGTGACGGATGTTCGACGTTCGAAACGATTAAAATCACATCCGGTTTGTTTAACAAATGAAGGTGAAATTTCAATTGAAATGGAAAAGGTATTAAGTATGATGCCTGATAACCAAGGAATCCAAGCAAATAAAGTACTTGAAATTAATACGGATCATGCCATTTTCCAATCATTAAAAACAATTGAGCAAAATGAAGCAGACAAGCTTGAAAAATACGCAAACATATTATACAATCAAGCACTCTTAATTGAAGGGTTACCAATTGAAGATCCACTAAGCTTTACGAATGATGTGTGGGAAGTTTTAAAATAAGCTACAATTTACACCTAAGTAATGTATAATTTTGTCGAATCGTGCCATCCTAATGCTATTGGAGGTGTTAGGATGGAACACGTAAAATTAATTATGATTAAGTATTTTGCAACGTTCGTATTACTCTACTTAGTGTTAGGAATTGCTTACGGACTGACAACAAGTCAAATTTTCTTCGTTAGCTTGATTAGTTTGGCGCTCTATTTTCTTGGAGATCTCTTTATTTTAGATCAAACGAACAATTTTATCGCAACATTTTCAGATGTTGTCATTAACTTTATCGTAATCTATCTCCTATTGGGTGTAGTAGGTTTTGCTGGTGACCGATTAATCGCAGCATTCATCTCATCGATCGTACTTGGCTTTTATGAAATCTTTTTTCATCTATACGTCACAGAAGAATTCAGTTATGAACATGAACCGATTTCAATCGGACGCTATGACTATTTGATGGAGTTGTCAGAAGAATTTGAGCCGTTTATTGACGATGAGGAAGATGATTATTACTAGATAATCAACTAATTAACAATTTAATGACTGAGAAAAAGCACTGGGTTTCTATTTGAAATCACAGTGCTTTTTTAGAGAATATGATTTGACAATCGGATCATTAATCCGTAAGCTTTTAGTAGTATTTGCTTGTTAGAGCTATTGAATGGGGGAAATCGTTTGAAACTATTAATTGACTTATTTTTTACATTCTCACGAGTAGGGTTGCTAACCTTTGGTGGTGGTTATGCAATGCTACCTATTTTACAAAAAGAAGTTGGCGAAACAAAAAAATGGGCTACCGAGGAAGAAATGATTGACTATTTTGCGATCGGTCAAACGACACCAGGCATAATCGCTGTTAATACGGCCACATTTATCGGTCAAAAACAGCGAGGAATACTTGGTGGAATTGCTGCAACACTGGGTTTAGTTTTTCCATCATACATAATCATCACAATCATCGCCATGTTTATGCGTAATTTCTCAGATTCAGTAATTTTACAAAATGCATTTGCAGGAATCAGGGTCAGCGTCTATGTGCTCATTTTAAATGCTGTACTTAAATTATGGAAAAGTTCTGTCGTTGATAAAATCGGTTTGCTGATCTTTTTACTCGTCTTTACATTGTCTATTTTCACGAATTGGTCACCAGCAGTTTTTGTAGTTATTGCAGGTGTTATTGGTGTAATTGTGAAGTGGCAAGAGAGGAGGCAAGTTAAATGATCTATTTACAGTTATTTTATGAATTTTTTAAAACAGGTTTGTTTGCGGTTGGTGGTGGCCTTGCCACATTACCATTCTTATACGATATGTCTGATTCAACAGGCTGGTTTACTCATGAACAGTTAGCAGATATGATTGCAATCTCGGAATCAACTCCAGGTGCGATCGGGATTAATATGGCTACCTATACAGGGCATTTAACGGCTGGATACCTTGGTGGGCTCGTTGCGACAATTGGACTTGTGACACCTTCGATTATTATTATTTTAATTATTGCACGTGTGTTAACCAAATTTAGAGAAAATCAGATTGTTGAAGCAACTTTTTACGGTTTAAGACCGGCTTCAACAGCATTAATTGCAGCAGCTGGTTTTTCAGTTGTCTGGCTTGATTTGTTTGACTTTTCTCATTTAGTTAATACAAATGACTGGCTTGGTTTTATTAATTTAAAAGCACTTGTTTTAGCTGTCATTCTTTTTTTCTTAATGAGACATAAACTTGTGAAGCATTTACATCCGATCTTTTTCATTGCTCTATCAGCAATTGTTGGGATGATCTTTCAATTCGCTCAATAAAAAAAGTAATAAATTCTAATTTAAAAGGACGATTAATATGTCTAGAAAATCAATTTATTATACAACTATATATGTGAATCTTTATCAATTGACATTGTACAAAACTGACCAAGGGCTTGTTTTGATCACAACAAAAACGGATCAACCGGAAAATTTTGCTGAGGAATGGTTAACTAAAACATTCAAAGACTATCAACTCATTCATGATGATCAATTTTTCAATCATGAACGCGATCAATTTACTGCTTATTTTAATGGACAGTTAACAAGATTTGATTTTACACTCGATCTGCACGGGACGTTATTTCAAAAATCAATCTGGCAACAGCTTCAGCAAATTCCGTACGGAGAGACTTGGAGTTATAGTGAACTTGCTGATTCAATTAATCGTCCAGAAGCTGTTCGTGCAGTGAGCCGAGCGATTGGTCAAAATCCATTACTGATCGTTGTACCGTGTCACCGAGTGATCGGTAAAAATAAACAACTGACTGGTTTTCGATCGGGCTTAGCATTAAAAAAATCATTACTACAACTTGAATCAAATTAAATTCAAAAGGCTAAAGAAAGCGTGTGAAATCGCCCTTTAGCCTTTTTTATACTTATTTTTCAACTAGCATCGAGACACCAATGCCTCCACCAACACAAAGGCTGGCAATTCCTAATTTAGCATCAGTCTTATTCATTTCATAAATTAAAGTAATCAGTATTCTTGCGCCGGAAGCACCGATTGGGTGACCGAGTGCAATTCCACCACCGTTAACGTTGACTTTCTTAGGATCGAGATTAAGATCACGCACAACGGGAATACTTTGAGCCGCAAATGCCTCGTTAATTTCGAATAAGTCGATTTGATTTAAATCAAGCTCAGATTGTTGAACAAGTTTATTAATCGCCTGATATGGACTATAACCCATTATACTTGGATCAATACCAACTTCGGCGTAATCTTTTATTGTTGCTAAATAGCTAAGACCGCGTTTTTCAGCAGTTGATTTTTTCATTAAAATAAGAGCAGCTGCACCATCGTTAATTCCGGATGCACTACCTGCCGTTACTGTACCATTCTCAAGAAATGGCGTTCTTAATTTCTCTAAGTCTTCGATTTTAACATCTTTTCGGATATGTTCATCTTGATCAAATAGAATTGTTTCACCTGATTCATTTTTTACCGGAACAGGAACGATTTCATCTTTAAAACGACCGGACTCCTGGGCGTATTGAGCTTTATGTTGTGAGTTTAATGCAAATTGATCTTGTTCCGCTCTCGAGACATTAAACTGCTTCGCTACATTTTCAGCTGTAATGCCCATATGTTTTTGACTAAATGCATCTGTCAGACCGTCATGAATCATCGAGTCGATCAGCTTATCTTGGTCAAGTTCTTTTTCAAAACGATAGTTCGGCAGTAGGTGAGGGGCGTTACTCATACTCTCAACACCACCGACAACGACGATTTCAGCTTGATTTAGTTGAATTTGTTGACTACCAAGAATGACTGCTTTTAAACCTGATCCACAAACTTCATTAATTGTCATTGCTGGCTTCTCGTAGGGAACGCCGGCATCAACTAAAATTTGTCGAGCGACATTTTGACCAACTCCAGCTTGTAATACTTGTCCAAAAATACCTTGATCAACCTCTGACGGCTCAATGTGAGCACGCTTAATTGCTTCTTTAACAACGATTGTTCCTAACATACGCGCACTATGATTTTTTAAAGCACCGCCAAACTTGCCAATTGGTGTTCTGACAGCACTAACAATAACGATTTCTTCCATCATAAACAACTCCTTATTTTTTACTTAGAAGTTACCACTTTAGTTTAACAGATCTTTTCTAGTTAATCATTTATTAATTATAAATAGGCAAGAAAAATTAGTGAAATTAACCCATTCGTGTTAAAGTATTAGATAAGAATCAAAAAAGACTGTTATTTAGTATTAAATAGTTTTTTAAAAGAATGAACCAAAGGAAGTGGTTAGATTGAAAATAGGAATTGATAAAATCGGTTTTTACACACCAGCTATGTACATTGATACGGGAGATTTAGCTGAAGCGCGTGGTGTTGAACCAGNTAAATTTAAAGTGGGTATCGGTCAAGATAAAATGGCAGTAGCACCTAAAACTCAAGATGCTGTTACATTAGCAGCAAATGCTGCCCTAAATATATTGACTCAAGCAGATATTGATGCAATTGATTACGTCATTTTTGCAACTGAAACGGGCGTCGATCACTCAAAAGCTGCTGGTATTTTTGCTCATGAATTATTAGGATTAAAAAAATCAGCACGTTCGATTGAAATTAAACAAGCTTGTTATAGTGCTACGGCTGGGATTCAAATTGCCAAAGGCCATATCGCATTGAATCCAGATAGCCGTGTTTTAGTACTGGCTTCTGATATTTCACGTTATGGTTTAAAAACTGGTGGAGAAATCACACAAGGGGCTGGTGCGGTGGCGATGGTTATTGCTCGTGATCCTAAGCTAATGACGATTGAAAGTCCAAGTGTTTATCAAACAGATGATGCGATGGATTTTTGGCGTCCGCTATACTCAGATACAGCTCATGTACAAGGAAAATTCTCAGTGATCCAATACATTAATTTCTTCAAAGATTTATTTGCTCAATATCAGGAGCAAACAAAGACAAGCTTAAAAGACTTTGAAGCACTCGTTTTCCATACACCTTATACAAAAATGGGCTTAAAAGCATTGCAATCAGTCCTTGAAGATGCAGATGAAGCAGACGAAAAACGTTTATTAGATTACTATGAGGTCGGAAAATATTATAATGCGATTGTTGGTAATATTTATACAGGTTCTTTATATTTGAATTTAATCTCATTACTTGAGCAAAATCAAACTCTTGAAGCCGGAGCGACAGTCGGTTTATTCAGTTACGGATCTGGTTCGGTTGGTGAGTTTTTCACAGGAATTTTACAACCTGGCTACCGCGATCATTTAAATAAAGAGTACCATGAGCAAATGCTTGAAGAACGTGAGCAAATTTCAATTGAGCGTTATGAAACAGTGTTCATGGATACAATTCCAAATGGTGTAGGGGATATTGAACTTGATATCGATTCAGATCCAGCACCGATTTGTTTAGTCGGGATTAAAGACCATATGCGTCAATATGTGAATAAACAACAATAATCGAAAACTCGTTAATCTCTAAGTTGAGACTAACGAGTTTTTTTATCTTCGTAAATCTTTTAAAATTGCTTCAGCGGTTTGTAAATTCATATGTTTTTCTTTTCTTAAGAGGCGAGCGACTTTTTGAATTTCATCGCCAGTTGCACCNGCGTTAATTGCAAGTGATTTTGCCTGGAGCGCCATGTGGCCTTTTTGAATGCCATCGGTTACGAGTGCACGTGTTGCCGCAAAGTTTTGTGCTAAACCGACGGAGACAATAATTGATTCTAATTGCTTTGCATCAGGAGAACCGAGCATTTTGTGGGTGAATTTAGCACCTGGATGAATGTTAATTGAGCCACCGACAGTTCCAATTGGTAGAGGGATCGTCAGCTCGCCAATTAAATCGCCATCTTCTGATTTTGACCATTTTGTCAATGAACGGTATTGACCTGATCGTGCTGCATAGGCGTGAGCTCCCGCTTCAATAGCTCTCGTATCATTGCCGGTTGCTAAAACAAGTGCAGATATTCCATTCATGATGCCTTTGTTATTTGTTGTTGCCCTGTATGGATCGGCAATCGCAAATTGATTTGCTTCAATTATTTTGTCACGAACTTCAGTCCCAGACATTCCACGTCGCTCTAATATAGTGATAGGAACCTTACATCTTGCGGTTGCAAGGCATTCTGTCGCATAATTTGATAAAATGCCCATCAAAGCATTAGCTTCTGTTATTTCTTCTAAAAACGGTTTAACCGCTTCAGCCATCGTATTAATCATATTTGCACCCATTGCTTCTAGTGTCTCAACATGTAAATGGACGACTAGAAAAGCAGGAGTACCATATTCAGCATCTGCTTCGAGCCAACGAACATCGATTGATCGTGCACCACCACCGCGTTTAACAATTGATGGATGTGCGTTATTGGCAATCGAGATGATTTTTGCTTCAGCTTCTGAAATTGCCCGAATTGCTTCGTCTTTATTATTAATATCCTTCAAAGCGATTTGTCCAATCATCGTTCGATGACTAATTTCAGTTGTAAAACCGCCAGCGAGGCGAATCGTTTTTGCGGCAAAACTTGCTGCTGCGATAACTGAAGGCTCTTCGGTTGCCATTGGAATTAAGTAATCTTTACCATCAATTAAAAAGTGCAGTGCTAATCCCAATGGAAGCTGATAAGTCCCAACGACATTTTCAATCATGTGGTTGCTAATTTCTTCTGGTAAACTAAATGATTGTTTGAAGTTGTTTATTGGTTCAGTCTCAAGGTAATTCCCATTCATTAACGCTTCAATCCGTTGATCAATTGTCTTGTTATAAAATTTATCTAATCGGTTTTTTTTCATGTTGAACCTCCAATCGATTATCTGTGTCTCATTGTATCATAATCGAAATTTATTGGGCTAGATCGAAGTATGAAATCGCTAAATAAGCTTAAAATAGTTTCAGTACTTAAATGCGGATGAATGGATGTTATCAAATGGAACGAAAAAAATTAGATTTACTTGCCTTAGCATCAATCCCACTCGTTATGACACTTGGTAATTCAATGTTAATCCCTGTATTACCGATGATTGAAAGTGTTTTAAAAATCAGTCAACTACAGTCGAGCTTGATTATCACTGTGTATTCAATTGTTGCAATTATTTTAATCCCGATAGCAGGTTACTTGTCCGATCGCTTTGGACGGAAAAAAGTTATCATTCCAAGTCTAATTCTGACGGCAATTGGTGGGGGAATAGCGGCCTTTGCTTCTTGGCAAATTGCTGAACCTTATTTATTCATTATATTAGGTCGACTCTTGCAAGGAGTAGGTGCATCCGGAGCTTTTCCAGTCACGATCCCAACTGTAGGAGATATGTATCAAGCTGAAGAAGATGTGAGCAGAGACTTAGGAATTATCGAAACAGCCAATACATTCGGTAAAGTATTAAGNCCAATTTTAGGGGCGTCACTTGGACTCGTTATTTGGTATTTACCGTTTATTTTTGTGCCAATCTTTTCAATTCTGTCATTATTGCTTGTGATTTTCTTACTAAAAGTTCCTCAGCAAAAACAAACGACAAAACCAAAATTTAGGTGTTGGATCTGGACCGCCAATTGTCGCGGTAATAGAGGGGAATATGCGGGTGCTTTATATCACTTTAGTAATCTTAAGTGGAGTTGCAATGATTGTTTGTTTATTTTTGATCAAACCTAAATAAGTGTCGAACAGTAATAGTATGGGGTGATATATTTTGAATTATGCGATAAAATAGAATAATATCATCTAGAACAGAAAGGTACGTGAGATATGGACAAGTACAAATTGATTGACAAATTAATTATGAAATATTTGCTCATCGGTGCGGTTGTTATCTTACTCATTACGAATTATCAACATATATTTGATTGGCTCTCGCTAATTTGGGTCATTATTCGTCCGATCATTATGGGTGCAATTATTGCTTATGTTATCAATCTATTAATGATCCAGATAGAAAAGCTCTATTTTCCTAATAAAACGAGCAAGTGGGTTCAATTAACACGACGTCCTATTAGTATTTTAGTTGGCTTTGTTGTGATTATTTTTATTTTGGTTTTTGTAGTCAGTTTAATCGCACCACAATTGATTTCTGTTATTATGACGATCATTGAAACGATTCCTGAATTGTTTTCGATGGTTGAAACCTGGATTGTTGAATATGAAGATTTATTTCCGCAAGTTGCAGAAATGGTACAAGAAGCGGATATTGATTGGCAAGGTATCGCCACACAAGTTTTGAATTTCGTCAATAATTTTACAGGTAATATTATTGAAACAACCGTTGCAACACTCGGTTCTGTCTTCAGCTTTATTGTTAATATATTTATTGCGTTTATTATTTCAATCTATATTTTATTAACAAAAGAAAAGTTAGCAGAACAATTTAAACGATTGCTACGNGCNTACTTACCAAAACGAATGGATAAAGGGATTCGATATGTTGCACATGTTGTCAATGATTCATTTAAAAACTTCCTTGTTGGNGAAACAATTGAAGCGGTCATTCTNGGTTCATTAGTGGCGATCGGTATGTGGATTTTTAGATTTCCATATGCGGGTATGATTGGTGCATTAACTGGTGTTACGGCATACATCCCGTACATTGGGGCCTATATTTCTGCCTCAGTTGGTTTTCTGTTGATTTTAGTCGAGTCACCATTACAAGCTGTTTTCTTTCTCGTTATGATTATCGCGATCCAACAAATTGAAGGTAATGTCATTTACCCACGTGTTGTTGGTCAATCAATCGGGTTATCTGGATTATGGGTCATCGTTGGTGTAACGATTGGTGGGGGTCTCTGGGGTGTTCTAGGAATGTTAATTGGTGTTCCTATTTCATCAGCACTCTATCGATTACTAAAAGATAATGTTGTGATGAGAGAAAAAAGAAAAAATAATTTACAGCTCAAAAGTCGATCTTGAATTAAATTTTGATTGATTGAGATAATAAAGAGGGAGAGATACAGATGCGTATTTTAGTTTTAGGAGCCGGGGGAATTGGTGGTTACTTTGGAGGTCGTTTAGTCGAAAAAGGCGAGAATGTTGTTTTTCTAGTCCGCGATAAGCGAAAACAACAACTTGAAAGTAATGGGTTAATCATTCATAGTACAAAAGGTGACTTTTCTTTTCAACCACAATTAGTTACGAAAGATCAGAAGACAGAGCCATTTGATATCGTCCTCTTTTCCACAAAAGCTTATCATTTATCAGAAGCGATCGAAGATTTACAACCTTTTGTTGGTGATCGAACAGTGATTATTCCATTATTAAATGGTATTTCTCATCTCGATAAATTAACGGATGCTTTTGGAGAGGAGAAAGTGGTTGGCGGACTATGCCAAATAGAAACAACATTAAATGAAGCGGGTGAAGTGGTTCATTCAAGTCAATTTGATAAGCTTGTTTTTGGTGAATTGAATAAGCAAAAATCAAATCGGATTAACAGAATCGCAAACGCATTTAGCGGAACAAAAGCTGAATTTATTTTAAGTGAGGCTATTTTACAGGATATGTGGCACAAGTATTTACGGATTACAGTCTTATCTGGCCTGACAACTTTAATGCGTGCGCCAATTGGCCCGATCAGAGAAAGTGATGGTGGGATGACTTATATCAAGCAACTATACGAAGAAGTGACAGCGATTATGCGAGCAAATCATGCACCGATTGCTGCTAATGTTGAAATTGAGCAATTAGCATCGATTGAAACGCTTGGGTATGATTTTAAAACATCGATGCAGCGCGATATGGAAAAACGTTCACAAATCGAAGGTGATCATATTCAAGGCTATCTTTTAAGCCTGGCGAAAAATGCACAAATCAATGCACCTTATTTAACTTCAATTTATCAAAACTTAAAAGTTTTCGAGCAGACATTACCATAAGAGACGTTTACTGAATTTAATATTTTGTTTAAAATAATCTTACATTATACGATAATCAAAATGGGATTGTCAATGACTAATTTGCAATTGACTTTAATCTATGA
>JGI24707J26582_10001904_pt1 | contig 16091 bp, 11 predicted proteins | sample BioPla1DNA1_FD_26582 | JGI IMG/M metagenome (IMG submission 26582) | reverse complement strand
AAGGTGGTATTAGCCCAGAGTCTGCACCCAGAGTATAGGGAGGTGTCATCCACCTATGCCANGTTCCAGGATATACCCATTACAGAAGTGGGGTATAAGGATGGTATGATGGATCTTGAGGCCTTAGAAAAAACTGTTACCAAAGAAACGGCAGCAGTAGTTGTTCAATCCCCTAACTTCTTTGGGATCATAGAAGATATTGAGCCAATAGCGGAAATAGCACATAAGAATAAGGCACTATTGATAGTATCTGCTGATCCTATTTCTCTGGCCCTATTAAAAGCTCCGGGAGAGCTGGGAGCCGACATTGTGGTAGGGGAGGGTCAATCCCTAGGTAACCCCTTGAGCTTTGGCGGTCCATATCTAGGTTTTTTTGCTACCACAAAAAGGCTAATGAGAAGGATGCCGGGGCGAATAGTAGGAGAGACTACAGACAAGGATGGAAATCGAGGCTTTGTCCTTACCTTGCAGACTAGGGAACAGCATATTCGTAGGGAGAAGGCTACCTCCAACATTTGCACTAACCAGGCCTTAAATGCACTTATAGCTACAATCTATCTCTCACTATTAGGCAAAGAAGGCTTGAAAGAAGTGGCATATCAATGTTTGCAGAAATCACACTATCTCTATGATAGGCTTCTGGATACGGGTTTATTTACTCCTATTTTCAATGCGCCCTTCTTTAAGGAGTTTGCCATAAAGAGTACTGTACCTATTGAGAAATTAAACGCTCATCTACTAGACAAGGGAATCATAGGAGGCTATTCCTTAGAAAAGGATTACACAGAGCTTGATGGTGGGTGGCTAATAGCGGTGACAGAGAAACGTACTCGTCAGGAGATGGATGCCTTAGTAGAAAGGGTGGGTGAAATAGCTGATGAATAACAAATTGATATTTGAGCTTAGCTCAGCTGGTAAAAAGGGCTATTCCTTGCCCAAATTGGATGTGGATGAAAAGAGAATAGAGGAGCTTATTCCTAGTGAATTACTACGTGACAAGGATGCAGACCTGCCTGAGGTAAGTGAACCCGAGGTAGTTAGGCATTATACCAGTATTTCTAGGCTGAATCACGGGGTAGATGTTGGATTCTATCCCCTAGGATCCTGCACTATGAAATACAATCCCAAGATCAATGAGGATCTTTCCAGATTACCTGGTTTTTCTTCTGCCCATCCCTATCAATCGGAAGAGACTAGCCAGGGTAGTTTGAAGCTATTATATGAGCTAAATAAGTTGTTATCGGAAATTACAGGTATGGAGCAGGTTACCTTACAGCCTGCGGCAGGTTCTCATGGTGAACTTACAGGAATGATGATTATCAAAGCCTACCATGAAAACAGAGGAGAGGGCGGCAGAAATAAGATACTCATACCCGATAGTGCCCATGGTACTAATCCCTCATCTGCAGCTATGGCAGGCTTCCAAGTGGTGGAGGTGCCTTCCAATAGCCGGGGTGGCGTGGATGTAGATGCCCTGCGGGAAATGGCAGATAAGGATACTGCAGGACTTATGCTTACTAATCCCAATACTCTGGGATTGTTTGAAGAGGACATTATAGAGATAGCTGACATCGTTCATGAGGCGGGTGGCTTATTATACTTTGACGGAGCCAATGCAAATGCCATAATGGGTGTCACCCGGCCTGGGGATATGGGCTTTGATGTAGTACATTTAAATCTACATAAAACCTTTAGCACACCGCATGGTGGAGGAGGTCCGGGTGCAGGGCCCGTTGGAGTTACCAAGGAGTTAGTACCATTTTTGCCTAGTCCAGCGATACAGTTCGATGGAAACAAATACTTCATTAATTATGATCTGCCCCTGTCCATAGGAAGGGTAAAATCTTTCTATGGGAATTTTGGCGTAGCCCTTAAGGCCTATGCCTATATACTGACCATGGGTGCAGAAGGTTTGCACAATGTTGCCAAAGGAGCAGTACTAAATGCTAACTATATCATGGAAAAGCTAAAAGCCTACTACGATCTAAGCTATGATAGGACTTGTATGCATGAATTTGTACTGTCAGCCCAAAAGCAAAAGAAAAATGGTGTATCTGCAATGGATATATCCAAGAGACTGATTGATTTTGGCTTTCATCCTCCCACTACATATTTTCCCCTTATCGTGAAAGAGGCATTGATGATAGAACCTACCGAGACTGAAAGCCGGGAAACCTTGGATAGCTTTATTGAGGCTATGATTAAAATCGCCAAAGAGGCCAAGGACCAGCCCGAAAAAGTTCAAACCGCCCCTCACAAGACAGCTACTGGACGCTTGGATGAGACCAAGGCGGCAAGAACTCCTAAGCTTCGTTGGTTACCGGATGAACAAGCATAAATAGTCGGGATAAAGGAATTGAAAGAAGGACTATATAAAAGCTCATAACATCCCACATTGCATGGGCAGCCAAGGAGGCAAGACAGAGGCTGATGTATATAGCTGTGGAGAATGTAAAAGCAGTTTTGGAAGAGGTGGGAATAAACCATTTTTCTAATAAAAACCACAATGAACTGGTATAGCGAGTTAAACATCTTGGTATGTAAGGGGGTAAGAATGATAAAAAAGAGGAAAATAGTTCAGTTTGTTTTGTTATTTAGCCTGATTGTTATATCTTTAGCTTGGCCATTCTCTATCATAGTAGCTGATGACAGAAGCTATAATATCAGTCATTACGGGGTAGAGATCCATCTTCAAGCTAATGGTGATGCTCATATTAAGGAAGAGATTACTTATGATTTCTATGGAGATTTTAATGGGGTCCTTAGAGATATAGACATAGATAGGACTGATGGCATTGAAGGCCTTAAGGTATCGGTGGGTGAAGCCCAGGGACTTAGAGAGTTTAGACAGTCAGAGGGACAAGATGAGAATGTATATGAGCTGGATAAGGATGATAATCTTATACAGCTAAAAGTCTATGAGCAATCCAGCAATGAGGAAAAGACCTTTATATACGAGTATATCCTTCTAAATGTAGCGGAAAAATATAGTGATATTGGAGTTTTTAATCGGAAGGTTATCGATAGTAACTGGGATGTACACTTAGAGGATATTAGTATAACTATTACAATTCCCCAAGGTGCTAATAAGGAGGAACTCAAGGTTTTCGCCCATGGACCCTTGACAGGGGTTTCTCAGATTGTAGACGATCAGACCTTTAGATTTGAAGTTCCGGAAGTTATGCCAGGCACATTTGTAGAAACCTTGGTCATATTTCCACCCCAGCTGATTCCTAACTCTAACCGAGTATATGAGGAAGAGAAATTAGCCCAGATCCTAGACAATGAAAAGAGACTAGCTGACCAGGCTAACGCCGAGAGGGAGCGAGCTAGGGAAGAGTTGAGAAGGCAGGAAGAAGAGGAGCAGGAAAGACTAAGAAGAGAGGCAGAATTAAAAAGCAAAAGAGATAAATTCCGGCCAGCATTTATTGCCCTTATTTTGGCAGGTTTCTACTCCCTGATCAGATTTATTTCAAGGTATTCTCGAGAAATAGAGCCACAGTTTCAAGGTGACTATTATAGGGATCTGCCTGGAGATTATACACCTGCTATAATGACCTATCTTTTGACCAAAGGAAATATTGACTCCAAGGATATAATGGCTACAATAATGGATCTAGTGAGAAAGAAAAAGATTACTATTAAGAAAATTGAAAGAGAAAAAGGCTTGATATTCAAAAAAACCCAAGACCAATACCAGATATCTAAAGTGGAGGGGGCAGAATTAGGGGACTTATATCCCCACGAAAGCTTTCTCATATCCTGGTTCTTGGGTAAACTGGGAGATAGTGAGGGCTTAGTTTTGGATGATCTAAAGCATAGCCTTAAAAGGAGCTCCCAAGCCTTGGAGTTTCATAAGGACTACCGGAAATTCCAAAATCTAGTTAAAGAAAGTGGAGAAAGCCTGGGCTTCTTTACCAAGAATGATTTAAAAGGCAGTGGCATATATGCATTAATTGCTTTGGGCCTCTTAGCCGCCGGTCTTGTATCAGCTATTCTTCTAAAGTCAGGCTTGGGTATTCTTATAGCTGGGATTGGTTTTATTATTTTGATTTCCATGTTGATAGTATCCAGCATTAGAAAACTTACTAGGTATGGTGTGGAGCAGACTGCTATGTGGAGAGCCTTTAAGAGATTTCTACTCCATTTTTCCAATATGGATAAGGCAGAGATTCCATCTATTGCTATTTGGGAACACTACCTGGTATATGCCATCTCCCTGGGGGTGGCCAAAGAAGTTATAGATCAACTACCCAAGGTATTTAGTCATGCAGAGTTTAACGATCCATCCCTGACCTATATGGGAGGATACAGATCCTTGGGTAACCTCATGCTAATTAACAGCATGATAAGCAATACTACAAGTTCTATAGATAGGGCTATTAGTACAGCCCAAATAGCTGCCTCCCCTAGTTCATCGGCAAGCGGAATGGGTGGAGGTTTTAGCGGGGGCAGCTCTGGCGGCGGCGGTGGAGGCGGCGGCGGTGGCGCTTTCTAGCTGAAATAAAGATCTAAATGAAAACTATATAAAAGGGGGATTACTATGACAGGTTACATTATTTTAGGAATAGTTGTTGTGCTGGCTTTATATGCCATATCTGCATATAACGGATTTGTCACCTTAAGAAACAGGGTGAGAAATGGCTGGGCTCAGATTGATGTACAGCTAAAGAATAGGGCAGATCTTATCCCTAACCTAGTAGAGACGGTAAAAGGCTATGCGCGCCATGAGAAAGAGACCTTAGATCATATTGTAAAAGCCAGGAGCGGTGTTTTAAGTGCCAATACCCCTGAAGAAAGTATGGAGGCTAATGATATTTTATCCCAGGCTCTGAACAGGCTTATGGTGGTAGTTGAAGCCTACCCTGATCTCAAAGCCAATACCAATTTTCTAGGGCTTCAAGGGGACTTAAAAGACGTAGAAGACAAAATAAGATATTCCAGGCAATTCTACAATGATACGGTTCTCAAGTACAATACCAAAATTGAAACATTTCCTAATAATATAGTGGCATCTATTTTTGGCTTTAAGGAAGAGGCTTTCTTTAGAGTTGATGAAGGAGAGCGAGAAGTTCCTAGGGTGCAGTTTTANGTTCATACATTATAAATATGGAATTAACCATAATGACGGTTTAATCTACTAATAAAGAGAAAGATAGAAGGGATATTCCTTCTATCTTTCTCTCTGGGGTAAGTACTTGTTATGTTGATTATTCTACTGCAATACTTGCCTTGTTACCCCATAAGCCATGTATATTGCAATAGCTAACTGCATAGATAGTTCCACTCTTAGGGATCTTCACTGTAGTAGCACCTTGATAATCGGTGAACACATCGCTTTCGCCATGGGCTGCAAAATCGAAGGAAGCGATTTCAATTGGGAATTTAGATCCTTCAGCTTGATAATATACCTTAAACCAAGAAATATAGTGTTCAAAGGTATTAGGATGTCCAACAGCATCTCCTATAGTTACTTTTAGTTCAAAATTCTCTCCAGCCTTAACCTTATCGGGGCAGTGAATGACAGGTACATGTTTTTCGCCTTTCCAATCTCCAGTTTGGATGAAAGTTCCAAATACATCCATATTTCATTCTCCTCCTTATTTAAATCACTACATTATATTATACCTATAACCACAAATATGATAGTTGAATCAAAAAGAAGGTAGAAGTCAGGGCTTTTAGCTAATTAGTTGAATATAAGATAGAGGATTTTGGGGCAGTCCAGTATAGGTTATGCTTGACTATAAAGGATATACAAGTTATGATATGTTATAAGGTTTTTTGCTAAAAGTACAGGAAAAAGTAGCCGTCCCTTCAATTTATCTAAATGAACCATTCTATAATTGTCATGGCATATCTAATAAGGTTAGGAGTGGATAAATATGTTTGGACCTTCTATTAAAAAGATTGAGAGATGGGCACAGAAAGGTAGAATAGACAAATTGGATAAGATAATATCTGGAACCAATGTTGAATTTCGTAATGCTGCCTTTAAAGCTCTTGGGGAAAGTGGAAGTGAAGAAGCGATAAACCTTCTTACTGGCTATGCTCGTCATCCAGTTGCAGAAATTAGAAAATTAACCGCGCAGGCTATGGGAGAATCTGGTGCCGAAAGGACTATAGAGTTCTTGAGACAGCTTGTAAGAGATGACGATGAGGGTGTTAGAACAGCGGCAGAAGAGGCCATTGCAAAAATTAACGAAGTACGGAGACAAGCTGAGTAAAAGTACGGAATTATAGTATAGGATATGGATTTGAAGGGGCGGCTGTTATATTAAAAAGAAGTTTAATATGGCAGATAATAAGAAGTGTTTCATATAAATATTTAGATGAAGCAAATAAATATAAAAAGAGCAAAAAGTCTGACCAGCGATTAATAGAGATTCTCAGGCATACTAACTATAAGAAGAACTGAAACTGGAGGTCCCGGGGGCAGTTCTTTTCGTTTGTTTAAGATGTATATAGAAATTCTTATTAGGTATAAATATAAGTACCTAGATAAGAAATCTGATTTCAAAAGGTGTCAAAGGATTATCACCAGCGGGAAATATTTGATAGAAGAAGGATGAGGCATTTTAATGAAAAAATTGGATATAATCGCTACTGCTACATTTGGTCTGGAGGCAGTGGTAGCTAGAGAGTTAAGAGATCTAGGCTATAAGGATTTAAAAGTGGAGAACTCTAGGGTAATTTTTAAAGGAACAGCCATGGATATCTGCCGTACCAATCTATGGCTTAGAAGTGCTGATAGAGTATTTATTAGAATGGGCGAATTTGAAGCCTTGAGTTTTGAGGAACTATTCGAAAAGACAAAAGCCCTGCCTTGGGATCAACTGTTGCCCGAAGATGCAGAATTTCCGGTACAGGGTAAATCGGTCAAATCTAAGCTTTTTAGTGTTTCGGATTGTCAAGCCATAGTTAAGAAGGCTGTAGTTGAAAAACTTAAGCAAAAATACAATAGAAGTTGGTTTCCCGAGACAGGACCTCGTTATGTCTTGGAAGTTGGGATACTCAAGGATGTGGTGACACTAACGGTAGATACTAGCGGTGTCGGGCTGCACAAGAGGAGCTATAGACAGCTGGCCAGTCAAGCACCCCTCAAGGAAACCCTAGCATCGGCCCTGGTAGGTTTAAGCTACTGGAATACAAGCCGCCGGCTTATTGACCCATTTTGCGGGTCTGGGACTATTCCTATAGAGGCGGCTATGATGGGATTAAATATAGCTCCGGGATTAAATAGAAATTTTGATGCAGAAAAATGGCCCCAGATTCCGGCCAAGCTATGGGATGAGGCCAGGACTGAAGCCCGGGATAAAAGGAAGAATGAGAAATTTACCATCCTAGGTTATGATATAGATGGTCGTATACTCAGTATCGCCAGGCATAATGCACGATTGGCAGGAGTGGAAGGGTATATAGACTTCCATCAGTTGGCTTTTTCTGATTTTAGCACCAAAACCAAATATGGCTGTATTATTTGTAATCCTCCCTATGGGGAGCGTTTAGGTGAGAGGAAAGAGGTAGAAGAGCTATATAGGCAAATGGGTCAAAAGTTTAAGGATATGGACACCTGGTCTATTTATGTGCTTACTGCAGAAGAAGAGTTTGAGAAATACTATGGCCGTAGGGCTGACAGAAAGCGCAAACTCTATAATGGCAGGATAAAGGTGGATTATTATCAATATTATGGCCCACGGCCGCCCCGTTAACCATTTTTTACACAAAAATAAGCCTATCTATTTTAGTTAAAGGTCTGTATAATATATGTATATCTTTTTATGTCTAAGGAAGCATAATTTAGTTTAATATGCTACTTTCCATGAAGGACATTTCAACAGAGGCTTTATTCTTGTAAAAACACTTTGAACAGGCCTTTGTAATAGACAAAAATAATTTAAGGGCGTAAAGGGGATTGAAAGTGAAGAGACTTAGTTTAATTATTGCAGCGTGTATACTAATTTTTGTGGTCCAGGGATGTACTCAGGATGTCCAGTCATCCAAGGATAATGCTAATGGGTCTAACTCACCTGCCAATGTAGAAGACGGAAATGTGGAAGATAAAAATCTAGACGACCAGGTAGGGCAAGATGAGATCAATGAAGAGGACATTGACGAAGAAGGCAATGAGGAAGATGAAGAAGTAGCCAGCCCTCAAAACTTAGTATATATAAGTGCTGACAGGCTCAATGTCCGTAGTCAACCTGATTCTACAGCTGAGAAGATAGGTCAGCTAATGAAGGGGACCGGTGTTGAGGTTGTAGATGAAAAACACCAAGGGGAAGAGCAAACAAAGTGGTTCAAGATCTCTTATGACATGGCTGGTCAAGCTGTAGAGGGGTGGATATCTGCTGAGCACACTGTCACCGACCGCACTGAACTACTGAGCGAAGGTTATAGAAATTTGGACTTTTCTCCTCAAAAAAAAGCGGAGGAATATCCTGAAAATCCTCGGGTTGAGGTAAAAGGAGTTTATTTGACGGTATATTCTGCTAGTGGAAGTCGTTTGGACAGCTTGATTGAAACGACCAAGACAACAGAGCTGAATACCTTTGTAATTGATGTAAAGGATGATAATGGTAATATGCTCTTTTATAGTCAGGCTGCTGAGAAGTATGCTCCAGAGGCTAATAAGCTCACTCCTATTAAGGATATTGAAGCTTTTATGAAGAAACTCAAGGATAACAATATATATACAATTGCTAGGATAGTAACCTTTAAGGACCCTGTATATACGGAGGCTCATCCTGAACGGGCAATTTTGGACAAGCGAACGGGCCAGGCCCATGCTCAAAGTGATGGACTCCGATGGGCAAGTCCTCATGATAGACAGCTATGGGAGTATGACGTGGCTGTTGCCAAAGAGGCAGCCAAGGTAGGATTCAATGAAATCCAGTTTGATTATGTACGCTTTCCCGATTCGGGAGGGGGTAAGTTAGATCCTTATCTAGATTATCGAAACACAAATAATGAGAGCAAACCTGAGACCATACAAAATTTCCTAAAGTATGCCTATGAGGAACTATCCCCTGAAAAGGTATATGTAGGGGCAGATATCTACGGTCTTGTAGGTTCTGTTACCGATGACATGGGCCTAGGACAGTACTGGGAAGCAGTAAGCAACGTGGTTGACTATGTATGCCCCATGATGTATCCTAGTCACTACGCAAACCATACCTACCAGCTTCCGGTACCGGATGCTTATCCTTATGAGACCATATATAACTCGGCTAAGGATTCGGTAATGAGGAATAACAATATAGAGACTCCAGCCATTATAAGGCCTTGGATCCAAGACTTTACTGCTAGTTGGGTAAAGGGGCATGTAGAATATGGTGAGAAGGAAGTAAGAGCACAAATTAAGGCTCTGGAGGATAATGGAATAGACGAGTATATGCTGTGGAATCCTAACAATCGATATTCGGAACCAGCCCTAAGATAGCCCCCATTTGCTTAGGGTAAGGACACAAAGGATTTTAAATAAATATTTCTTTATCAAGTGACTCATTAATAGTACCAAGGCTTGAAAAGAATCTTTACTAACAAAAAACAAGAGGCAGGGATCTTATCCCAGCCTCTTGTTAATTTATATGAGATACAATTTAGTTATTAGTCGCGTAGACGCTTTTCTAGGGCTGCAAGTTGATTTGCCAGTTCTTCAGGTAGTTTGTCTCCATAGATTTTGTAGTACTCTTTGATAGACTCTACCTCTTTTAGCCAACCTTCCTTGTCAACCTTGAGAAGCTCTTCCATATCGGCTTCAGTCACATCAAGGCCATCGGTATCGATAGCATCAGGGGTGGGCATATAACCGATTGGTGTCTTTGCCGCTTTGCCCTTGCCTGATACTCTTTCGAATATCCACTTTAGAACACGGCTATTTTCGCCGAATCCAGGCCAGAGCCATTTACCTTCGTCGTCCTTGCGGAACCAGTTGACATAGAAGATTTTTGGCAGCTTATCAGNATCTGTCTTCTCTTCCATGCTTAGCCAGTGGTTTAGATAGTCACCCATGTGGTAGCCACAGAAGGGCAGCATAGCAAAGGGGTCACGTCGTACTTGCCCAATATTGTCTGAGATTGCAGCTGCTGTAATCTCAGAACCCATGATAGATCCCATAAACACACCATGCTCCCAATCAAAGCTCTCATGAACTAGAGGGATAGTGCTGGGTCGACGTCCACCAATCAATATTGCAGAGATAGGTACTCCTGCAGGATCTTCCCATTCAGGAGCTATTACGGGGCACTGGCTTGCAGGTGCTGTAAAGCGAGCATTAGGATGAGCTGCTGGCTTGTCACTATCTGGAGTCCAATCATTACCCTGCCAATCAATTAGGTGGTCAGGAGCCTCCTCATCGCCGTCCTCCCACCAAACATCTCCATCATCTGTTAATGCAACGTTTGTATAAATGGTGTTCTTTTCTATGCTATGCATTGCATTGGGGTTTGAATCGTAGGAAGTTCCAGGAGCAACGCCAAAGAATCCAGCTTCGGGATTGATAGCATATAGGCGTCCATCTTCACCAAACTTCATCCATGCAATGTCATCGCCGATAGTTTCAACCTTCCAACCTGGGATTGTAGGGATTAGCATAGCGAGATTAGTTTTTCCGCATGCACTTGGGAAAGCCCCGGTTACATATTTTACATTACCTTCTGGGTCAGTAAGCTTTAAGATAAGCATATGCTCTGCTAGCCAACCTTCATCTCTAGCTTGAACAGATGCGATACGAAGTGCAAAACACTTTTTCCCCAAAAGGGCATTTCCGCCATAACCGGAACCGTAGGACCAGATCATCCTCTCTTCAGGGAAATGACTTATATATTTTTCTTCCATAGGAGCACAAGGCCAGGCAACATCCTCTTCGCCTTCAGCTAATGGAGCACCTATAGAGTGTAGGCATGGTACAAACTCACCATCGTCACCAAGAACATCAAGGACTTCTTTACCCATACGGGTCATAATACGCATATTAACCACAACGTAGGGGCTGTCGGTTAATTCTACACCAATCTTGGAAGCAGGGGAACCTACAGGTCCCATTGAAAAGGGAATAACATACATTGTTCTACCCTTCATGCAGCCCTTGTACAATTCTTTCATAGTACCCTTTAGCTCATTAGGATCGATCCAGTTGTTGGTTGGACCTGCATCTTCTTGCTTTTCGGAGGCTATATAAGTCCTATCTTCAACGCGGGCAACATCAGATGGGTCACTGCGGAAAAGGTAGCAGCCAGGCTTTTTCTCAGGGTTCAGCTCTGTAGCTGCACCACTTTCAACCATCTCTTTAAGAAGACGATCATTTTCCTCTTGGGAACCATCGCACCAGTAGATGCTGTCAGGTTGACACATTTGTGCCATTTCTTCTACCCAATCGAGCAGTTTCTGATTTCTAGTCATTTTATTACTCATCAAATTTCTCCTTTACTAAATAATTTTTTAGATTTATATTATAAATAAAATCTCAGAATACTATTTTCATACTGCTTAATATATTATGAGCATATATTATACTTTATATAATCTATTAGTACCCCAAATTATCATATCATAAAACAAAAAAGACTTCCATAATATTTTGTAATTTTTTAAATAAAAATGTATTCACATTTGAATGCAGAAACCTGTATTTATCAAGTTATTAGCAGAAAGTTTAGCAGAAATAGGGACAATTTATCTATACCCCATACAGCTATTTTGAATTATCACAATTAAATAGCTTGTAGCTAATTGAAAGGATTAGTAATTAATATAAATGAATAAAAGGAGAAAGGCTTGATTTTCCGATGTAGGGAAAAGTATTGATGCTAAGGGTAATAAACATTTGTTATATAAAGAAAGGGATAGATATAGGGAAAGAGAAACCCGGATAGGACTATACAGTTAATCCGGGTTAAAGTTGAGGGTTATAGCATTGAGAGACTTAAGCACTGTATTTGCTTTCCCTGTTTAAAATCTCTATAAACTGTGCTCCTGTAATGGTTTCTTCTTTGAAGAGAAACTCTGCTAGTTCGTGGAGCTTGGCCTTATTGTCCGTCAGGATCTGTACTGCCCTTTGGTAGGCAGACTCAATCATCTCTTTTACTTCACGGTCAACTAACTCACTAGTTTTTGGAGAGCAGGTAAGTGTGGAATCTCCACCTAGATACATATTACTATTGGTTTCTAAAGCCATCATACCAAACTTATCGCTCATTCCAAACCGAGTTACCATGGCTCTGGCGATTTTGGTAACCTGTTCTATATCATTGGAAGCCCCCGTAGTTATCTCTCCAAATATGATTTTCTCTGCTGCTCTTCCACCGCAATAGGTAACCATTTTGTTGAAGGCCTCGGTTTTAGTCATTAGGGACTTCTCATCCTCTTCCACCTGCATAGTATAGCCCAAAGCTCCCGAAGTTCTAGGAACAATGGTTATCTTGTGTATGGGTGCAGTATTGCTCTGTTTAGCTGCCACCAATGCATGACCGATCTCATGATAGGATACCACCTTCTTTTCTTCTGGTGAGAGAATCGCATTCTTCTTTTGATGGCCAGCTATTACTACTTCGATAGATTCTTCCAAATCCTCCTGGCATACACGGGAGCGGCCCAATCTTACAGCCCGCAGAGAGGCTTCGTTGACAATGTTGGCAATCTCAGCTCCTGAGGCTCCTGCTGTAGCCCTGCCTAGAAGATCAAAATCGATACCTGTTGCCATTTTGTAATTCTTTGCATGGACTTTAAAAATAGCTATACGTCCCTTTAAATCCGGAAGTTCTACTGGTACCTGCCGATCAAAGCGACCTGGACGCAATAGGGCCGGGTCCAATGTTTCTGGTCGGTTGGTAGCCGCCAAAATGATAACTCCGGAATCACCTTCGAATCCATCCATCTCCGTCAGCAATTGATTTAGGGTCTGTTCTCTTTCATCATTGGTATTCAATCCACCGTCCCTCTTTTTACCGATGGTATCAATCTCATCTATAAAAACGATACAAGGAGCTTTTTTCTTTGCCTGCTCAAAAAGATCCCTAACCCTTGCTGCACCACGTCCAACAAACATCTCTACAAACTCAGATCCGGCAATAGAGAAGAAGGGAACATTGGCTTCACCAGCAATAGCTTTGGCCATCAAGGTTTTACCGGTTCCGGGAGGACCTACTAGTAGGACACCTTTTGGACATTTGGCTCCGATAGCCGTGTACCGTTCCGGATGTGACAGGTAATCTACAACTTCTGTCAGGGCTTCCTTTGCCTCTTCCTGTCCTGCTACATCATTGAAAGTTTTCTTGTCCCCTGTCGGAACATAAATCTTTCCAGTATTGCCTCCAAAGGCTAGGCCACCGCCCCCCATTTTATTTCCTAAGCTTTTACTCATCCTTCTACCAATCCACCAGATTATCAATATAGGGATTCCATAGGATAGCAGTATATTTAGAAAAAAGTTTGGCTGGCTAGGTATAACAGCACCGAACTCCACNCCATGGGCCCGTAGCAGTGATACCAGTTCCGGGTCATTGACATATCCAGTTTTATAGTATAGTTGTTTTCCATCTCCATTTTCGCTGATAAATAAGATCTGGTTTTGCTCCATTTGAACGGTCTTTATCTGATTGGATTCAATCTTATCTAAGAAGAAGGAATATCCAACCTCTTCGACTCTGGGCTTCATTAAATATGGTAGTACGATCCAATTTAACAATAAGACACCTAATAATGCTATTACATAATAGTACAATATTGGCTTTGGTGGTTTTGGTTTTCTACTTTGGTTATCTTTATTAATCATCTAGTTCCTCCATTCTTTTTGCCATGAATGAGAGGAATAACTTCATTCCAGTCATCATAGCTTCATATTTATCTCTATTATTTTCTAAGGCTTTACATTGCATTACAGTCAAGTTGTACTGATAAAAGGCCTCCAGTTTTTTCTTGCCTTTTGCAGTCAGTTCCACTAATATAACCCTATGATCCTCTTCTGACTTTCTGCGATGTAAAAGTCCTTTTTTCGCCAATGTTGAGCAGGTGCGACTGACATTTCCAAAGTCCCGATGTATGGCTTTGGATAATTTACTAATGTTCATGCTAGAAGTGCGATCTAGTTCTATCATTATGCGCAATTCCTGGGGTGCCAGATCATATTGCATTTGTACATTCCGTGTTAACAAATTCATTAATGATTGGACATTAGTAAGTAAATCCCAAACTTCTATAAAAGGTATAGTTTTTTCTTTCAATAAAACCCTTCCTTCAACCTATATATTTGTATGTTACATACAAATATCATATCATCCTTTATATCTAAAAGCAAGACAAAAAAGCTTGAGACTTCTTCTTTTCCTTTTTATTTAGAAGCTGTTCTACATGGAAATACTTAAATGATAAAGTAATTGACAATCCCTTAAAAATAGTTTAGCATTAAAGTATTGTTAAAAATACTTTGGCACTAAAGTGTTAATATAAATAGCTTAATATAAAAGTAATGGAGTGGTACAGTGGTTGAAACAAAAGTAGCAATACAGCTTAAGGAAACTCAGCAAAGGATAGGTCAGCTCTTGCAGGATAAAATAGATGAATATGGACTAACCTTTGGTCTTTTATTTCTGACAATGAAAATCCATAACAATCCGGATGCAAGTCAGAAGGAACTAGCCAGGCAAATGAGATTTACAGAAGGGGCCATGAGCAGTGCAGTGAAGAGACTAGTAAAGCTAGGTATGCTCAAACAAGTTCCATTGGAATCTGATATGAGACATAACAGGCTAGCAGTAACGGCTCTGGGTAAGTCCATGATCCATGATTATAAGGACTACGTATTTAAGAGATATGAGGATATGTTTCAAGGATTTACTGAAGAAGAACTTGAAAATTTATATAATGCTTTATCAAAGATCAATAAAAATCTCGAAAAGATGAATAATAAGGCTTAAAAGCTAAGATAGAATAGGAGGGATTTCTTGAGTCAAGTATTACATCTTATGAAAAAATATCGAGTTTATGCCATATTAAGTCCAATACTTATGATTTTAGAGGTTATAGCAGATATTGTCATACCCTACCTTATGTCTCGGATAGTTGATATTGGGATTGCAAACCGGGATATTAACTATATTGTAAGGGTTGGCCTATTAATGATTGTATCTGCATTATTGGCTATGCTCTTTGGGGTATTAAGCGCTCATTGTGGAGCCAGGGCGGGCTATGGATTTGCCGCAGAGATAAGGAAGCAAACCTACAAAAAGGTTCAGGGCTTTTCCTTTGCAAATCTTGACAATTTTACTGTATCATCCCTTATAACAAGGCTAACTAACGATTGTAATACAATTGGTCAGGTTACAATGATGAGTCTTCGTATGGCTATAAGAGCACCCTCTATGCTCTTATTTGCACTTATTATGGCTTTTACTATAAATGCATCATTAGCAAAGGTTTTCCTGATAGCTATACCTCTTACAGCCATTGTAATAGCTATAATATTAACCAAGGCAAGGCCCTTGTTTTTAAGGCTGCAAGGTCGTGTAGACAGGGTCAATGCCATAATCCAAGAGAATTTAACAGGAATTAGGGTTGTTAAATCCTTTAACAGGCAAAAACATGAAGAGAAAAGATTCAGGGAGAGAAATGATTCCTTAAGAGATACTGCCTTGCAGGCTATTTCTCTTGTAATAGTACTTATGCCTGTACTAAACCTTATTATATACTCTACTATTATTGCAGTATTATGGTTTGGAGGGCAGCAGGTTGTTGTAGGTAGTTTAGGCGGTGGTGAGCTCATATCCTTTATTACCTATATAACCCAGGTTATGATGTCCCTTATGATGATTTCCTTCTTCTTTATGCAGTTTTTGCGAGGTTCAGCATCAATGCAAAGAATTTTGGAAGTGTTAAATACAAATTCGGAAATCAGGGAAATTTCGCAACCGGTAAATGAATTGAGAGATGGCTCCATAAGCTTTAACAATGTCAGTTTTAGATATCCCGGTAGTAATGAAAACACCTTAAAGAATATAAACTTTGACATTAGTTCAGGAGAAACCCTTGGAATTATTGGATCAACAGGTTCCTCAAAATCCACCTTGGTACAGCTAATCCCAAGACTTTATGAT
>JGI24707J26582_10001901_pt1 | contig 16101 bp, 12 predicted proteins | sample BioPla1DNA1_FD_26582 | JGI IMG/M metagenome (IMG submission 26582) | reverse complement strand
ACTTGAACGCTGAGCTGATTACTCCAATCGCCATGGAAGAGGGACTGCGTTTTGCAGTTCGCGAAGGCGGCCGTACTGTTGGAGCCGGCGTTGTAACAAAGATTCTTGGCTAGACATTAGAAGCCAAAGAGAAATTTGCTGGATGTATGTTGGACAAGAAGGGGGATTCATCCCCCTTTTCCTGTGGAACACTGCTGATAGTGGGGTATTGACACACCTTCGAAAATGTGTTAAGTTCTAAAGGTATTTTGACAGTCTGGAGGTGGCGGCTGTGCGTGTCGGAATCACGTTAGAGTGTACGGAATGCAAGAACAGAAATTATCGTACTAACAAGAACAGAAAAAATGATCCGGATCGCATTGAGATGAGGAAGTATTGCAAGACTTGTAAAACCCATACCCCTCATAGAGAAACTAGGTAGGGTCAGAAGGATGTGAAAAATGTGGCAACAGCGCCAAGTAAGCCCGCTTTTTGGAATAAGCTTACCAAGTTCATACGTGAAGTGCGCTCGGAGATGCGCAAAGTCTCATGGCCAAACCGAAAAGAGCTCATAACCTATACCATCGTAGTTATTGTCACAGTAGTTGTCGTTGCGCTGTTTACGAGCGTTGTCGATGTGATCATAACTTGGATATTGAACCTGTTAGCTCGAATAGGAGGGTAGGGCCAAGCAGTTGGTCCCTGAAACATGAGTGAAAACATGCATGAAAATGGAAATGAAAACAGGAATTGGTATGTTGTTCACACGTATTCTGGTTATGAAAACAAGGTGAAAACAGACCTGGAGAAACGGGTAGAATCGATGGAAATGGAAGACAAGATCTTCCAAATTGTTGTGCCCATTGAAGAAGTGGTTGAGTATAAAGACGGCAAAAAGAAGGTTACTCAGCGCAAGGTCTTCCCAGGTTACGTTATGGTAGAGATGATTGTCACCGATGATTCCTGGTATGTGGTGCGCAACACACCTGGCGTAACAGGTTTTGTAAGCAGCGGGGTCAAACCGATCCCTCTGGAAAAACACGAAGTGGACATGATCTTGCGGAACATGGGTATGGCAAAAACTAAGGCAGACTTTTCTGTCGGCGAGTCCGTCAAGGTTGTCTCCGGGCCTTTTCAGGATTTTACCGGTACCATTACAGAGGTTAACCTGGATCGGGGCAAAGTGTGGGTAAGTATCTCCATGTTTGGACGGGATACTCCGGTAGAGTTAGATTTTCACCAAGTAGCCAAATTGTAGTTCAAGGTTTTAAGTGGGAGGACGAGAAGTCCGCCATTACCACATTATTTTTAAGGGGGTGTATGCGCCGTGGCAAAGAAGGTAAGTGCCATTATCAAGCTGCAAGTCAACGCTGGCAAGGCCAACCCGGCGCCGCCGGTCGGACCGGCACTAGGTCAACATGGAGTAAATATTATGGAGTTTTGTAAGGCCTTTAATGAACGGACCTCTAATCAAGCTGGAATGTTGATTCCAGTAGTGATCACCGTTTATGAAGATCGTACATTTTCATTTATTACCAAGACTCCGCCTGCATCAGTTTTAATCAAAAAGGCTATGAAAATTGAGCGCGGTTCTGGTGTGCCGAACCGGGAGAAGGTTGGAACCATCAAACGCAGCCAGGTCAAGGAAATTGCTGAGCTGAAGATGCCCGACCTAAACGCGGCAAGCATTGAGGCTGCCATGCGTATGGTGGAAGGTACCGCCAGGAGCATGGGAGTAGTTGTTGAAGACTAACTGGAAGCGCTATAAATATAGGTGGGAGGATAAAATCCGCTTGCACCACAAAGGAGGACAATACCATGGCAAAGCGTGGTAAGAGGTATCAGGACGCAGCAAAGCTAGTTGATACCCAAAAGTTATACTCACCGAGTGAGGCTATTGCATTAGTAAAAAAATGTGCATCCGCCAAGTTCGACGAAACAGTAGAAGTTGCTTTTAAATTGGGCGTTGATCCCCGACATGCTGATCAGCAAGTACGCGGGACAGTAGTTCTGCCCCATGGTACAGGGCGAGATGTGCGTGTATTAGTTTTTGCCAAGGCTGATAAAGCCGAGGAAGCCAGGGCAGCCGGTGCAGATTTTGTCGGCGACGAAGATCTGGCAGAGAAAATCCAGGGTGGTTGGACCGATTTTGATGTGGCCATTGCTACACCTGATATGATGGGTGTTGTAGGCAGGCTCGGCAGGATTCTCGGACCCCGCGGTTTGATGCCTAACCCCCGAACCGGTACTGTGACAGTTGATGTTGCTAAAGCGGTTGAAGAATCTAAAGCCGGTAAAGTAGAGTATCGTGTGAATAAAGAAGCGGGTATGCATGTACCGATCGGTAAAGCTAGCTTTACTGAGGAACAGCTTTATCAAAACTTTGCAGCGCTGATGGACGCAGTGGTTAAAGCCCGTCCGGCAGCAGCCAAGGGCACTTTTATCCGCAAGGTTCATCTATCCAGTACGATGGGCCCTGGGATTCGCCTCAATGCACAGGAGGCCGCCGCGGCTAAGTAGCTGTTTTACTTGCTGAGAAAATGGGTTGATTTTGCTCTTCGCCCATGGTATACTCGTCTTCGGGACGCAGTTCCCAAGACAGGCAAGGTGCTGCCGCATTTTGCACTACGAGAAAATTGAATCTAAGGACCGTAGACAGTCGGCTGTCTTTCGGGCAAAGCCCAAGACAATAATGCAGCATTGCTGCGCCCACCGAGGTCGGAGAGAATTGTACCGAAGAGTTTCTTCGTTATGCGATCATAGGATCTCCGCCTGGCTGCGGTAGATCCTTTTTGTATTGCAGGGAGGTGAAACGATGGCAAGACCTGAAAAGGTGGCAATGGTAGAAGAAATCCAGGAGCGCTTTTCTAGGATGCAGGGCATGGTGTTAACCGATTATCGCGGTTTAAATGCTGCCGAGATGACTGCCTTGCGCAAAGAACTCAGAGAATCCGGAGTAGAGTTCAAAGTTTTTAAGAACACACTTACTACTTTGGCCGCACAAGGCGCTGAGATGGACGACTTAGTTCAATATTTAACTGGGCCGACCGCTTTTGCCTTTGGCTATGATGACCCAGTAGCTCCAGCCAAGATTATTAGTGAATTTGCTAAGAAGCACAAGGCGCTGGAGGTCAAGGGCGGAGTTGTAGAGGGCAAGATTGTTGGACCAGAAGGTGTGGCTGATTTGGCCAACCTGCCAAGCAGGGAAGTATTGCTTTCCATGGTTATGCGTGGAATGCAAGGACCTATCTCTGGTATGGTTAATGTCTTACAGGGTAATATCCGCAACTTGGTTTACGCCCTGGAGGCAATCAGAGAACAAAAAGAAGCAAGTGCATAGACACATCCTTAAGGAGGGTATTTAAAATGACAAAAGAAGAAATCATGCAAGCGATTGAGAATATGACTGTTTTGGAACTTAGTGAACTGGTAAAAGCCATGGAAGAGAAATTTGGCGTATCCGCTGCTGCACCAGTGGCTGTAGCTGCAGGTCCTGCTGCCGGCGCTGCTGAAGCTGCCGAAGAGAAGACCGAGTTTGACGTAATTTTGACCGGCCCAGGCGAGAAAAAGATCAACGTTATTAAAGTTGTTCGCGAGCTGACCTCTTTGGGACTCAAAGAAGCTAAAGAACTCGTTGACAATGCTCCCAACCCAGTAAAAGAAGGCGTATCCAAAGAAGTTGCTGAAGAAACAAAAGCCAAATTGGAAGAGGCTGGAGCTTCTGTCGAAATTAAGTAATCTATTGTTCAAGCAAGAACAAACAATTGAAAAGGACTTCCTCGAGAGGAAGTCCTTTCATTGCTATTGTGTTGCTGATGCATAAAGGCGCCATCACACTGCTTGACAACAAAAAACCACTGTGATATCATAGAAAAGCGCAAATGGGAAAAATACACCAGCTTTATGTATATTCAACACAACGAAGGGGAATCCTGCTATCTTCTCAAAAATTTTGGAAGGTATGTGAAAAGTTCATAATTCAAGCGAGGGAATACACCCTTGCTTTTCGTCATGTTGTATAGATACCAAAAGGAGGAGAGGCCCTTGGTAGAAACTAAACAATGGGAAAAGCGTGAGCGCTATGGCTTCGGGAAAATCGAAGAAATACTTGAGATGCCAGACTTGATCGAGATTCAGCACAAATCATACCAATGGTTTTTGGATCATGGTTTGAGGGAAATGTTTGATGATGTGTCTCCCATCCAAGATTTCACTGGTAATTTGGTGCTCGAGTTTATGGATTACAGTTTTGGTGAGCCGAAGTATGAGGTTGAAGAGTGCAAAGACCGTGATGTTACTTATGCAGCTCCACTCCGTGCACGGGTGCGCTTAGTCAACAAAGATACCGGTGAAGTCAAGGAACAAGAAGTNTTTATGGGCGATTTTCCTTTGATGACCAAAAACGGAACCTTCATTATTAATGGTTCTGAACGGGTTATTGTAAGCCAACTTGTGAGGTCTCCAGGTGTCTATTTCAATTATACAGTGGACACTAGCGGCAAAAAGCTGTTTTCTGCTAGTATTATTCCAAATCGCGGAGCATGGTTGGAGTTTGATACTGATTCCAATGATGTGCTGTGGGTTCGCATTGACAGAACACGGAAACTGCCCGTTACTGTTTTGATTCGGGCTCTAGGTTTAGGCAGTGATGAAGCAATTCGCCAAGCTTTCCATGAGGCCCCAGGTATGCTGGCGACTCTTGAGAAGGATAGTACCCAATCAGAAGCAGATGCAATGATTGAGATTTACAAACGTCTACGTCCAGGGGAACCCCCAACAGAGGAAAGTGCCCGTGGGCTNTTTTCCACGCTCTTTTATGAGCCGAAGCGCTATGATCTGGCTGGAGTCGGCCGCTATAAGATCAATAAGAAGCTGCGCTTGACAGAGCGCCTCATCGGCAGAGTCAGTGCGGAAAATATTGTCAATCCAGAGACAGGCGAACTCTTAGTAGAGCAAGGACAAAAGATCGCGCGCCGGCAAGCTGAAGAAATTCACGCTGCGGGCATTAATGCGGTTCTGCTTACAACCAGAGACGGCCAAGAGGTTCGTCTATTTTCGAACAATCAGCCTGAAGACAATGTTACTGTCATAACTCCAGGCGATATTCTAGCCACTATCAACTACATGGTTGCCCTTTCTTCAGATATAGGTACCGTTGACGATATTGATCATTTAGGCAATCGCCGCCTTAAGAGTGTAGGCGAACTTTTGCAGAATCAGTTTCGGATTGGCCTAAGCCGTATGGAAAGGGTTGTTCGTGAGCGTATGACCATTCAAGACGTAGAGGTCATTACGCCGCAGGCGCTGATTAATATAAGNCCTGTTGTAGCCGCCATTAAAGAGTTCTTTGGCTCCAGTCAGCTTTCGCAGTTTATGGATCAGACNAATCCCTTGGCTGAGCTTACCCACAAACGCCGTCTGAGCGCCTTGGGACCTGGCGGTTTGTCTCGGGATCGGGCCGGATTTGAAGTGCGGGACGTGCACCACTCTCACTACGGCCGCATGTGCCCGATTGAGACTCCAGAAGGTCCGAATATCGGACTGATCGGTGCCCTTTGTACCTACTCAAGAATTAACGACTACGGTTTTATTGAAACTCCCTATCGAGTTGTTGAAGATGGGGTAGTGACCGATGAAATTCGCTACTTGACAGCCGATGAAGAAGATTCCTACCGAATCGCACAGGCTAATGAAAAGACAGAGGACAGCAGCTTTACACGCTCCCAGGTCACTGTGCGTGAACGGGAAGAAATCAAGAATGTGCCGGNAAACTCCGTAGAGTACATGGACGTTTCTCCTAAGCAGACTGTAAGTATTGCTACGGCACTGATTCCGTTTCTGGAAAACGATGACGGGGCCCGGGCTCTAATGGGAGCGAACATGCAGCGGCAGGCAGTGCCTCTGATCGAAGCACAGTCTCCCCTGGTTGGCACCGGCATGGAATACAAGGCAGCCATTGATTCAGGTGCTGTGGTGTTGGCTCAGAATCCAGGTGTGGTCGAGAAGGTTACAGCCCGGGAGATCGTGGTTAAGACCGATTCCGGCAGAGACCATTACAGACTTCTTAAGTTTGAGCGCTCCAACCAAGGAACCTGCATCAATCAAAAGCCCCGCTGCTACGTGGGTCAGCAGGTTGAGGCCGGCGATTTGCTGGCAGACGGCCCCTCTACTGATCAGGGCGAGTTGGCCCTGGGGCGGAATGTGGTCGTAGCTTTCGTTCCTTGGGAAGGCTACAACTACGAAGATGCCATCCTGCTCAGCGAAGACTTGGTAAAAGAGGATGTATTTACCTCCATTCATATAGAAGAATATGAAGCCCAGGCCCGAGATACTAAACTGGGACCTGAAGAGATTACACGTGATATTCCCAACGTAGGTGAGGACAGCCTAAAGAATCTGGATGAACGGGGAATCGTGCGCATTGGGGCAGAGGTCAAACCAGGGGATATCCTGGTTGGTAAAGTGACTCCTAAGGGAGAGACTGAACTGACTGCAGAAGAACGCCTGCTGCGTGCAATTTTCGGTGAAAAGGCCCGTGAGGTTAGGGACACATCGCTGCGGGTGCCCCATGGCGAAGGCGGAATTGTTGTTGATGTGCGCGTCTTCACCAGAGAAGACGGCGACGAGCTGTCTCCTGGGGTTAACCGACTGGTTCGCTGCTACGTTGCGCAGAAACGCAAGATCTCAGAAGGAGATAAAATGGCGGGACGCCATGGCAACAAAGGTGTAATCTCCAGAATTATGCCTGTGGAGGATATGCCTTTCCTCCCCGATGGAACACCGGTTCAAATTGTCCTTAATCCGCTGGGAGTTCCTTCCCGGATGAATATCGGGCAGGTTTTAGAAACCCACTTGGGTATGGCAGCCAACCTTTTAGGCATCCACGTGGCAACACCTGTCTTTGACGGTGCCAGTGAGATTGAAGTTATGGACATGATGGAAAAGGCCGGTATGCGGCGGGACGGCAAGACTGTTTTGTATGACGGCAGAACAGGCGAGCCCTTTGATAATCCTGTTACCGTCGGCATCATTTACATGGTGAAACTGTCACACTTGGTAGATGATAAGATTCATGCCCGTTCAACTGGACCTTATTCTCTCGTCACCCAGCAGCCCCTTGGCGGTAAAGCACAGTTTGGCGGACAGAGATTTGGAGAAATGGAAGTATGGGCCCTCGAGGCTTACGGTGCAGCCTATACCCTGCAAGAGATCCTTACCGTTAAGAGTGACGATGTGGTGGGCAGGGTTAAGACCTACGAGGCTATCGTAAAGGGAGAGAACATTCCTGAGCCGGGAGTGCCGGAATCTTTTAGAGTCTTGATCAAAGAGCTTCAGAGTCTAGCTTTAGATGTTCGCGTACTGAGTGAAAACGAAGAGGAAATTGAGATCAAGGAAGAGGAAGAAGATATTAGTGAAATGGCCAAGGAACTTGGAATTGACATCCAAGGACGCGGATCCAGTACCAGTATCACTCGCTCTCCGGAGGTCAGCGGTCGCGGGAAATCGGTAAAAACGGAAGATGAGGATGTAGAGGATGAAGATGATGATGGTTCTGATCCTCAGCAGTCTCCCGATTCCGAGTACGAGGAAGATCTCGATGACGACCAAGGCGACGACCAGGATTTGGATGACGACTTAGAGGATGACTTAGATGATTTCGAGCTAGATGACTTTTCGGATGATGACGACATTTAGTCAGAGAGCTTATGGACAAAAAGGAGGGACGGCCCTTGCTGGATGTCAATAATTTTGATCGGATTCGAATTGGGCTGGCATCACCGGAACAGATTCGGGCTTGGTCTAGTGGTGAGGTAAAGAAGCCTGAAACAATCAACTACCGGACGCTCAAGCCTGAGCGTGAAGGTCTTTTCTGTGAAAAGATCTTTGGGCCAACACGGGATTGGGAATGCCATTGCGGCAAGTACAAACGTGTTAGATACAAGGGAATTGTCTGTGATCGATGTGGTGTAGAGGTTACTAGGGCCAAGGTGCGCCGGGAGCGTATGGGCCACATTGAACTTGCTGCACCGGTTTCACATATTTGGTTTTTTAAAGGAATTCCGAGCCGAATGGGCTTGATCTTGGATATGTCTCCAAGAACCCTGGAAAAAGTTCTCTATTTTGCTTCATATATTGTGATCGATCCGGGCGACCCTGGTGTTACGGGCCTATCCAAACAGCAGCTTCTCAGTGAAGGTGAGTATNGGGAATATCGTGATAAGTACGGCAGCAGTTTTGAGGCCGGCATTGGAGCAGAAGCCATTAAAAAGCTCCTCNACGAACTTGATTTAGAGGAGATGAGCACAGAGCTCCGCAAGGAAATCAGGGACACCTCAGGTCAAAGGCGGGTGCGCGCAGTTCGCCGCCTTGAGGTAGTAGAAGCATTTCGTAATTCAGGCAATAATCCGGCCTGGATGATTTTAGATGTGATTCCCGTCATCCCCCCTGAGCTTAGGCCAATGGTACAGCTTGACGGAGGACGTTTTGCCACCTCTGATCTAAACGATCTGTATCGTCGGGTGATCAACCGTAATAATCGTTTGAAGAGACTCTTAGAGCTCGGAGCACCTGACATTATTGTTCGTAATGAAAAACGCATGCTGCAGGAAGCAGTAGACGCCCTGGTAGACAATGGCCGCCGGGGAAGNCCTGTGACCGGACCTGGCAATCGTCCCTTGAAATCTTTAAGCGACATGCTCAAGGGCAAGCAAGGACGTTTCCGCCAAAACCTCCTAGGTAAACGGGTTGACTACTCGGGACGTTCCGTTATTGTAGTCGGTCCTAAGCTGCGCATGCATCAATGCGGCTTGCCGAAGGAAATGGCTTTGGAGCTTTTCAAGCCCTTTGTCATGAAGGAGCTTGTGGCTAAAGGAATTGCCCACAACATCAAGAGTGCCAAGAAGATGGTAGACCGCGTCAGGCCAGAGGTATGGGATATTGTTGAAGAGGTTATTAAAGAACATCCGGTTCTTCTCAACCGTGCACCTACCTTGCATCGCTTGGGTATTCAGGCCTTTGAACCTGTCTTGGTTGAAGGTAAGGCTATACAGCTGCATCCCTTAGTCTGTGCCGCTTATAATGCAGACTTTGACGGCGACCAAATGGCCGTGCACGTTCCTCTCTCGGCAGAGGCACAGGCTGAAGCTCGTTTGCTGATGCTTTCCACCAACAATATTCTGGTACCCTCGAGCGGAAGACCAATTGTGACGCCGAACCAGGATATGGTAATTGGCTTGTACTACCTGACCGCCCATCAAGAAGGTGCCAAGGGCGAAGGACGCTACTTCGGTTCAATCGAGGAAGTGCTGCATGCTTATCATGCAGGCTCTATTAGCCTCCATGCTATGATCACTTTGCGTTTGGACGACGAGGAGCGGACGCGCCTGCAAACCACACCAGGCCGACTCTTGGTTAATGAGATCCTGCCTGAAGGTATGGAGTACATCAACCATGCTCTAGATAAGAAGAGACTGGGTGCCTTAGTTGATAGGCTCTACAAGAATGTGGGGGCAAACNAGACTGCTAAGGTCCTTGACGAAATAATGCAGCTTGGTTTTGAATACAGCACCAGATCAGGAACTACCGTATCTATNGCGGATATCGCGGTGCCGGCAACCAAGCACGAGCGCATTCGTTCTGCTGAAGAAGAAGTTGAAAAAATCGAAGCCCAGTTCCGCAGGGGTCTGTTGACGCCCGAGGAGCGTTATCAAAGGGTATGTACTGTCTGGACCAAGACCAAGGAAATCGTAACCCAGGAAATGCTGGATAACTTTGACAAGTTCAATCCGGTCTACATGATGGCCATCTCAGGCGCCCGCGGCAACGAATCGCAAATGAGCCAGCTGGCCGGTATGCGAGGCTTGGTAGCGGATCCGACAGGCAGAACATTTGAAATTCCCATTAAGGCGAACTTCCGTGAAGGACTCACTGTTTTGGAATACTTTATTTCCAGCCATGGCACCCGCAAAGGTTTGGCAGATACGGCCATTCGGACAGCAGACTCAGGTTACTTAACCAGAAGGCTGGTTGACGTCTCACAGGATGTCATTGTCCGGGAAGTTGACTGCGGTACAACCGAAGGCATTACAGTCTCAGCTATTAAGGAATATACCGGTGAGCGTGAAACCGTCATTGAACCTCTTTGGGAGCGTTTGGTCGGCCGGGTTGCCGCTGAAGATATCGTGCACCCAGAGACAGGTGAACTTTTGGTAGCAGCCAATGAGATGATTGGTGATGCTGTGGCCCAGGAAATAGAAGATGCTGGAATTGAAGAGGCTAACATCCGCTCAGTCCTAGTTTGCAAAACCCGTCATGGAGTTTGCGTGCACTGTTATGGTCGCAACTTAGCCAACGGCAATCTGGTTGATGTTGGTGAAGCTGTGGGCATTGTGGCTGCCCAGTCTATTGGCGAACCTGGTACGCAGTTGACTATGAGAACGTTCCACACTGGCGGAGTTGCCGGTGATGACATTACGGCAGGTTTGCCGAGGGTTGAAGAACTGTTTGAAGCCCGTAAACCTAAGGGTCAGGCAATCATTTCCGAAATCGCAGGTACCATCAGCCTTTCCGAGGTCAAGGGTGTGCGTAAAGCAACTGTGAAGGGGCCGGAAGGCGAAGTCTCCTACACAATTCCCTACGGTGCCCGTCTGCGGGTGAGGGATGGCAGTGAGCTTGCCGCAGGGGACCGGATTACGGAAGGTTCTGTTAATCCCCATGACATTTTGGCTGTCCAAGGTGTTTTGGCAGTGCAGGAATACTTGGTCCAAGAAGTGCAGGAAGTTTACCGTTCCCAGGGTGTAAACATTAATGACAAACACATTGAGGTCATTGTCCGCCAGATGCTTCGCAAGTACAAGGTGGAGGATTCTGGCGACACACTGATGCTGCCTGGTTCACTGGTTGATGTCTTCGATCTTGAGGAAGCCAACCAGCAAGCAGAAGCAGACGGCGGTCTGCCGGCGGAGGCAAAACCTGTGCTTTTGGGAATTACCAAAGCATCGCTGGCCACGGAAAGTTTCTTGTCGGCTGCTTCGTTCCAGGAGACCACCAGAGTTTTGACGGAGGCATCCATTAAAGGACGGGTCGACAAACTGCTTGGTCTGAAGGAAAATGTGATCATCGGAAAACTGATTCCGGCAGGCACAGGCCTGGCCCGTTACCGCAACGTTGATATTGAGGTAGAGGGACAGGTAGATGTGGAAACAGAGGAACTTGAAGAGGAAGTAGAATTGGTATCCAGTTAATCACAACGAATTGTTTTATTTGCTCGCAAGATTTGATTGACAGAGCGAAAACCTGATGATAGAATGATGAGTGTTGCCCGCAGGGGACGCCCCCTGCGGGGTTGTTCGCTAGAGTTTTGAGTAAAGGAGAAACCTGGATGCCAGACAGACTTGAGACATCGCTGCGTGTAGTCGGTGCAAAACAGACTCTCAAGGCCATCCAAGCTGAACAGGCAGAGGTGGTCTACCTAGCTCGAGATGCAGATGAACATGTTACTGGTCCCGTTCGTGCAGAGTGCCTGAGCAAAGGGATCGAAACAGTAGAAGTGGAAACCATGGCAGAGCTAGGCAGAGCCTGCTCCATAGAGGTAGGAGCCGCTGTAGCAGGTGTCATGAAGTCCAAAAAGATTTAGATTGACTGAAGGGAGGTTATCCGTAGTGCCAACTATCAACCAATTGGTGAAGAAAGGTCGCAGAGCACAGAAGTCCAAAAGTGCAGCTCCAGCCCTAGGTTATACCCAAAACACATTGCGTGATGAGGTAATCTACAATCCGAAGGGGGCGCCACAAAAGAGAGGCGTTTGTACTAGAGTGTACACTGCCACGCCGAAGAAACCAAATTCGGCCCTTCGCAAAGTAGCGCGTATTCGGCTTACAAACGGTATAGAGGTGACTTCCTATATTCCTGGAGAAGGCCACAATCTGCAGGAGCATAGTGTGGTATTGATCCGTGGAGGTAGAATTAAAGACTTACCTGGTGTGCGCTATCATGTAGTCAGAGGTACACTAGATTCAGCGGGTGTGGCAGACAGACGTCAAGCTCGCTCTAAATACGGTACCAAAAGACCGAAATAAGCTGTTGGTTTACAAATCAAATCAGCAGTGGATGTTTCCCAAAGGGAAACTCCGAGGTGATTTGCTTGGCAAATTACCAGGAATCATGTGTACAAAAGGGGTGAAAACCAATGCCGAGAAAAGGGAGTGTTCCTAAACGGGACGTGATTCCTGATCCGAAGTACGGTACAGAACTCGTCACAAAATTTATTAATGCATTGATGCTCGACGGCAAGCGTGGGGTTGCAGAATCTATCATGTACAAAGCCCTAGAGACGTGCGAAGAGAAGACTGGTACTAAAGCTGTAGAAGTTCTGGATCAGGCCATGAACAATGTAATGCCGGTTGTGGAAGTCAAACCTCGTCGTGTAGGTGGCGCCACTTACCAGGTGCCTGTGGAAGTGCGGGCAGAGAGACGGCAGGCTCTAGCTTTACGTTGGCTAGTGCAGCACGCCAGGCTCCGTGGCGAAAAGACCATGACAGAGAGACTGGCTGGAGAACTGATGGATGCTGCCAATAATCAAGGCGGTGCTGTAAGAAAGAAAGAAGATACTCATCGTATGGCGGAAGCGAACAAAGCTTTTGCACATTACCGTTGGTAGTTCGCTGGTTGCTTGGCAATCAGCGTAAGACCAAGATGAGTTTACTCGGCTAGGGGGAGTGAAAAGTGGGTAGAGAGTTTTCTATAGAAGCGACCAGAAACATAGGTATTATGGCGCATATTGATGCTGGCAAAACAACAACCACTGAAAGAATCCTCTTCTATACCGGGAAAGTTCATAGAATAGGCGAAACACACGATGGCGGTGCAACCATGGACTGGATGGCGCAAGAGCGTGAACGTGGAATCACTATCACCTCCGCTGCGACCACCTGTCACTGGAAGGGTCATAGAATTAACATTATTGACACGCCCGGGCACGTGGACTTTACTGTGGAAGTTGAGCGTTCCTTGCGGGTGCTGGATGGGGCAGTTGCAGTGTTTTGCTCTGTTGGCGGGGTGGAGCCGCAGTCGGAAACGGTTTGGCGGCAGGCAGACAAGTACCATGTACCTCGCTTAGCCTATATCAACAAGATGGATCGAGTGGGAGCTGACTTTCAGCGCGGCCTGGATATGATTTCCGACCGTCTGGGGGCCAATCCTGTGGCAATTCAGTGGCCCATTGGCTCGGAAGACACCTTCCGGGGCATTGTGGATCTGGTTGAAATGAAGGCCCATCTGTATGTGGATGATCTCGGAACTTCTGAGGAGATCGAGATTCCTGAAGAACTTCTTGATGTTGTTGAAGATGCACGCCAGAACCTGATTGAAAAGGTTGCAGAGAGCGATGAAACGCTCACCGACAAGTATCTGGAAGGTCAGGAAATTACAGCGGAAGAGATCAAGGCTGCGTTGCGGAAAGCATGCATTAAAGTAGAGTTAATTCCGGTGTTGTGTGGTTCGTCGTTTAAGAACAAAGGAGTTCAGCTCCTGTTGGATGCAGTAGTAGATTACCTGCCATCGCCAAAAGATTTGCCTGCGGTTGAAGGGACAAATCCAGAGACTGGCGACGTTGAGACACGTGCTTTGAACGACGAGGAGCCCTTTGCGGGATTGGCCTTTAAGATTATGGCAGATCCTTATGTAGGAAAACTTGCGTTCTTCCGTGTGTACTCCGGAATTTTACGGGCCGGAAGTTATGTTCTCAATGTGAGCACAGGCAAGCGCGAACGGGTAGGGCGAATTTTGTTGATGCATGCCAATCATCGGGAAGAAGTGAGTCAGGTCTATTCAGGCGATATAGCCGCGATGGTGGGTCTGAGAAACACTTCAACTGGAGACAGTTTGTCCGATGAGAAGAAACCGATTTTGCTTGAATCTTTAGAGTTCCCTGAGCCGGTCATTAATCTGGCTGTGGAACCAAAGTCCAAGGCAGACCAAGATAAGCTCGGTCAAGGGCTGCAGCGCCTAGCTGAAGAGGATCCAACCTTTAAGGTCTTTACCGACGCTGAAACTGGTCAGACCATTATCGCAGGTATGGGCGAACTTCACCTGGAGATCATTGTGGATCGTCTATTGCGTGAGTTTAAGGTTGAGGCCAATATCGGCAAGCCCCAGGTTGCCTACCGTGAAACCATTACGAAGCCGGTTACGGCTGAGGGCAAGTTTATCCGCCAAAGCGGTGGACGCGGCCAGTATGGGCACGTGGTGCTGGAGGTAGGGCCTAACGAACCTGGTGCAGGATTCGAGTTTGAGAACAAGATTATTGGTGGAGTAGTGCCTAGGGAGTATATTGGCCCTGTGGAGGCCGGAGTCAAAGAGGCTATGCTTACCGGTGTTGTAGCAGGCTTCCCTATGGTGGACGTTAAGGTTGCCATTGTAGATGGTTCGTATCANGAAGTGGATTCATCGGAACTTGCCTTTAAGATTGCAGGTTCGATCGGATTTAAGGAAGCCTGTCAAAAGGCAGGACCCGTACTTCTAGAACCGATGATGCGGTTAGAGGTTGTAACGCCAGATGATTTCATGGGTGAGGTGATGGGTGACATTAACTCACGCCGTGGCAGAATCGAAGGCACGGAGCAAAGGGGCAGCACTCAAGTGGTCAAAGGCATCGTGCCCTTGGCGGAGATGTTTGGGTATGCCACTACTATACGCTCTCTCACTCAGGGCAGAGCGCAGCACACTATGAGTTTTGCTTATTACGAGGAAGTACCTCGTAGTTTAGCCGAAGAGATCAAAGGCTCGGTTGGCATGTAAAATAAATTTCATTTCCTGAAAACAAGGAGGAACAAAAATGGCAAAGCAAAAGTTTGAAAGAACTAAACCACACGTAAACGTGGGCACAATCGGCCACGTTGACCACGGCAAGACAACTACAACTGCAGCAATTACCATGCTGCTAGGCCGTGACAAAGAGGGTATGGTTAAGCAGTTTGACGAGATCGACAATGCTCCGGAAGAGAAAGAACGCGGCATTACCATTAATACTTCGCACGTGGAGTATGAGACTGAAAACCGTCACTACGCACACGTAGACTGCCCAGGTCACGCCGACTACGTCAAGAACATGATCACTGGCGCAGCTCAAATGGATGGAGCCATTTTGGTAGTTTCTGCAGCCGACGGCCCTATGCCGCAAACCCGTGAGCACATTCTGCTTGCCCGCCAAGTTGGCGTACCAGCCATTGTAGTTTGGCTGAACAAAGCTGACATGGTAGATGACGAAGAGCTTCTAGAACTGGTTGAAATGGAAGTACGCGAGCTTCTCAGCGAGTACGAGTTCCCCGGGGATGACATTCCTGTGCTTGCCGGTTCCGGTCTGAAGGTTATTGAAGAGCTGCAGGCTGGCGAACCTGGCGAATGGTCTGCCAAGCTTCAAAAGCTGATGGATGCAGTGGATGAGTATATCCCAACCCCTGCCCGTGAAGTAGACAAACCATTCTTGATGCCGGTAGAAGACGTCTTCACCATTACCGGACGCGGTACAGTAGCCACAGGTCGTGTAGAGCGCGGCGTTATCAAAGTTGGCGACGAAGTACAGATCGTAGGCCTGTCCGAAGAGAGCAGAAAGACTGTTGCTACAGGTGTAGAGATGTTCCGCAAGCTGCTTGACCAAGCAGAGGCAGGGGACAACGTAGGAATTCTGCTGCGTGGTATCGACCGTGAATCTATCGAGCGCGGCCAAGTTCTGGCAAAGCCCGGTACAATTACACCGCACACCAAATTTGAGTGTGAAGTATACGTACTATCTAAGGAAGAGGGCGGACGTCACACACCATTTTTCGATGGCTATCGTCCCCAGTTCTACTTTAGAACCACAGACGTAACTGGTGTAATCAACCTTCAAGAAGGTACCGAAATGATTATGCCAGGCGATAACACCAACTTGAACGCTGAGCTGATTACTCCAATCGCCATGGAAGAGGGACTGCGTTTTGCAGTTCGCGAAGGCGGCCGTACTGTTGGAGCCGGCGTTGTAACAAAGATTCTTGGCTAGACATTAGAAGCCAAAGAGAAATTTGCTGGATGTATGTTGGACAAGAAGGGGGATTCATCCCCCTTTTCCTGTGGAACACTGCTGAT
>JGI24707J26582_10001899_pt1 | contig 16105 bp, 12 predicted proteins | sample BioPla1DNA1_FD_26582 | JGI IMG/M metagenome (IMG submission 26582) | reverse complement strand
TGGACAGTCTTGTTGCGGATATTCCAGCGGATATCCCTACAATCGTAAGTTATGTCCAAAATATTCTTTTGCATGAACACTGGAGTGAAGCCTATGGGGTAGAACTGAGCGACGCAAGGCGCCAAGAGCCTCTCATGCGCAGCTTCGAGGAAAAGCTGGTATTTCTAAAGGGTAAGGGCTTTACACATGTAAGTGAGGGAAGGACTAATCAAGACAAGATGATTGGCATCTGCCGCGATTTTTCTGTTGTCTCTGCAGCGCTTTGCCGAGAAGCGGGGATTCCTGCCAGAGCGCGCTGCGGATTTGCCGCCTATTTCGAACCAGCCAAGTACATAGACCACTGGGTGTTAGAGTACTGGCATCAAGAACAGGAAAGATGGATCATGGCAGATGCGCAGCTGGATGAACTGCAGCAAAGTGCTCTCAAAATAGAGTTCGACCCACTTGACATCGATGTTGAACAGTTCATTACCGCACCACGAGCCTGGCTCATGTGCCGCCAGGGAAAGGCTAACCCTGACCTTTTCGGCATCTTTCAATGGTGGGGTTATGATTACCTGAGATGCAACCTGCTCCTCGATGCAAACTCCCTGCTGAAAATGCCTATGCAGCCCTGGGACGGCTGGGATGGCTACAAGATCCTTCCCCTGGACAGATGGACTGAAGCAGATTATGCCGTCCTGGATAAACTGGCGTCCTTAGCTCTCCTGGCGGATCAGGATTTTCAAACCTTCTCCGATTTTGTTTCACGCCACGAAAAGATCAGGGTACCCACTGACCTTGCAGAAGTGTACACTCCAACATCCTAGCCCTCTCGGGCCTGACTCAGCATGCTGAATTCTAGTCCAGTAGATGCTTCAGCTCCCGCAGCACAGGTATAACTTCACGCTCAAACCAAGAATTCCGCTTCAGCCAGCCAATGTTCAAAGGTGACGGGTGAACTAGGGGCATAAAGCGGGGCAGATACTCGCGAAAATTCCTCACCGTTTCGGTCAGATTCTCCTTGCGCCTCTCGCCTAGATAATACTTCTGTGCATAACTCCCAACTAAAAGAATTGTTTTCACATCTGGCATCGCCTCAAGCAATGGGGGATGCCATTTTTCTGCAAAGCCCTTGCGCGGCGGCTTGTCACCAGATTTGGCTTTGCCCGGAAAGTAAAAGTCCATCGGCAGCTGGGCTATTTTCTCCGATCCGTAAAACTCCTCTCGGGTCACATCCAGCCACTCCCGGAGACGGTCTCCGCTGGGATCGTTCCAAAACAGGCGTGTCTCTTCCGCTTTGCGTCCTGGAGCCTGCCCCACTATAACCAGGCGGGCCTCTTCTGACGCCTTAAACAGGGGCGGTATTCCCCTCTTGGTATAGTCCTCGTTCATCGGATCTGCCATGATGGCCTGCTGAATGTCTTCGAATGTGGTCACAGCACTCATCTCCCTAGATCAATATTTACACGCCTAGTATGGTTTTATTATCCCAAGAAAGATCTTCAGAGTCAATCGTTCTGTCACGCTCCACGCGCTTAGACCAGGCACAAAATGTCGAAATACCTAACAATTGCCTGGACTAACAAAGGATTTTCTTAACCTATGTAGAACAAAAAGTGACAAACTGGACTGGTGAGCACATAGACCATGAAACTGCACTCTGCGAGCAGTGTTTTGAGGGCGCTTTGCTGTCACAAGTGAGGTGTTATGATGAAGCGAACGATCAGTTTCCGTCCTTATGTCATAATCATCGCGTTAGTTGTGGTCGTTTTCCTCGTGTCCAACTACTTTTTGATCCTTTCCATTGAAGACACCTTTTTTAAGTTTCTGGAAAAACAGTACATTAACTATGCTACCATCTATTCCCACGAACTGACCAAGACAGCCGAGGCCTATCGGATCACCAATGATATATTGGAAAGAAAAATCGTCAGCTCCATTCGTACAGTCGCGCTTTATTCAAACCAGATGACTAGCGAAGCACTGGTTGATCTGGCTGATACCCTTGCGGTTGATGATATATTTTTGTATAACCCTGCCGGCGAAATTGAATACTCAACCCGAGCAGAGTATTTAGGCTGGCTCGCCACGCCAGGCCATCCGGTACATGATTTTATGATCAGCAATCTCACAACCTACATTGAAGACATCCGCCCGGATACTGAATCGGGTGAGTATTACAAGTATGGCTATCTTCGCATAGAAGATGGCCGTTTTATCCAGCTGGGAGTTCATGCTAATCTAGTGGAGAACTTCCTGGCTCCCTTCGAAATCGAACGTCTGCTTGACGAAATCAGTGGTTTTGATTTTGTGGATCATGTCTACTACATCCATCCCGATTTAACGGTGAGCGGCTGCTGCGACACCGACGTCGTCGGTTTTCAGTTGAAACATCCCGATGTTATTGAAGCTCTCGAGACCAGGACCACCTTCTCCTGGCGTCGCCAGGTCGAAGGGCAGAACAGGGAAATCTATGAAATCTTTATCCCCATTTTTGTGGGAGATGATTTCGGCGGCACGCTTGCAGTTGCCAAAACGACAGAGGAAGCTGAGGCTATTATACGCACCGCCATCAATCTAAGTTTAGCAGTCAGCATCATCGTGTTTGCCAGCTTCATCTATATTATGCTCTCCAACTATCGTCACAACAAACGATTAGTGTCCCTCGCCTACAGCGATGCCCTTACGGGGCTGCCCAACAATGCCAGCCTGCAGGAAGTGCTGACAGAGACCTTAAGTCAGCCATTCCAGAACGAGCAGGCGATCGCCATGATTCATTGTCAAAACTTGAGCATGATTAACTCTACCTATGGCCTTGAAGCAGGAGCACGAGTCATTAAGGAACTGGCCGGGAAGCTAGATACTTTCACATCAGACTCAAGGCAGCTCTTCCGTTTCGATGTGAGCCGCTTCGTACTCCTCATTTCTAACTACCAAGGGAGAGATGAACTGGAACTCTTGGCCAGGAGTATCATCGATAAACTCGTGCCTTCCATGGACATTGTAGGCAGGCCGATTGACATTAAAATGGGTCTGGTTACGCTTGTCCCCTATCAGCAGGCAGTGGATGTGCTTACCCGGGCCACCATGGTCATGCACCATCTCGACATCACCAAGAACAGTACGAGATATGCCTTTTTTGATGAGGAGATCGAGCAGAAGCTGCAGCGGGAAGAGACCATAGCCAAGGAGATGGCAGAGTTTTTGACTGACAGGCACCTCGGTACTTTCCACTTGGAATACCAACCCAAAGTTGCGCTGGCATCGAATCAAATAATTGGCTTCGAAGCCCTCTCCCGCATGACATCGCCGACCCTAGGACGAGTATCGCCGCTGGAGTTTATCTGTATTGCGGAGCGGCAGGAAATGATCATCGCCCTGGGCTACTGGGCCTTAGAGACAGCCTGCCAGTTTATTAATAAACTAAGAGCGGCAGGATACAGCGGGCTCTACGTTGCAGTCAATATTTCCGTAGTTCAGCTCCTGCAGGAAAATTTCCCCAAAGAAGTGGAAAAAATCGTGTCCAAAGCAGGCATCGACCCCTGCAGTCTGCAGCTGGAAATCACTGAATCGGTGCTGATCGAGGATTTTGATGATATCCAAAGCAAACTGCATTCCCTGCGCGATTTGGGCCTGACTGTTGCCCTCGATGACTTTGGCACAGGCTATTCTGCCCTCTCTCGCATGGGAGAGCTGGCCGTTGATGTGATCAAGATTGATAAGAGCTTCATCGACAAAATCTTGGTGGAAAACCAGCAAAGGCAAATCATCCAGGAACTGATTGCCCTATGCCACAAACTGGATCTGCCGGTAGTGGCTGAAGGCGTGGAGACTGAAGAACAGAGGGAGTATCTACTGGCAGTAAACTGCGACATTATGCAGGGTTATCTGTTTAGTAAACCTTTGCCTGAGGACCTTGCGCTACAAAAATTGCAGGGACAAAGCTAGTTGGTTCTGCCCTTTCTTAAACAGCTGACTTTTCCCTCAGTTCCAAAATATGCTTGTTGAGGGGAGGGTTCTTCCTGGCTATGGAGAATACCTATTCTTAACAAAACAGGGAAATCGAGGTGGTCGTATGCGCAAGAAAACTGTATCCTCCGTGTCACCCGTCGGAATTGTCACTGTATTGCTCATGATTCTGTTGATTCTCACTACCGGTTGCCTAACAAATCCAGTTACAGGCCGGCCAGGTCCTTCCTGGCAAGTTCCCCTAAGAATCCCCCTGATTGCTGCCGAAATTACTGTCACCGATCTTTTGGATCAGGTTGATTTTGAAGCCGAACCTGGTGAAGATGGCGGTTTTCAAGCGCAGTTTTCCATGGAAAAAGCCTTTGATTTAGAAGGGGTCGAGGTATCCTTTGACCCGACTATAATTACAGTAGATGCCGTTGAGATTCCACTGGGGGTCATCACTAGTTTTTCCTTCGCAACCAAACTCGATCTGACTGAGCTCTGGTCAGACGGGGTGCTGGAAGAAATAGCCTTCAGCGGCGGCAGCTTAACGATTGACCTAAACGCTGATGCCAATGCAGCAATTACAGCCATAGCAGTGGGCGACCACAGGCAAGATGGCAACTCCTTGAACCTGAAGGGAGTGAAAATAGTCGACAAGGCTGAACTTAAGGTCGAGGGAACCTTATCGGACNCGGATGNCCACAACATCAAAAACATTACAGTCACTCTTAATGCAGGAAGCGATCAAATCTCCTCACTTACAGGCCGTTCACTCCAGTTCGAGATTCCCACTCAGAGCATTGATGTAGATTTTGAAATCCCGGAAGACCTGAAGGATGTCAAGTTTTCCAATACAGGAATGAACCTAGCGATCAAGTACGATAGCGCGGCCGGCAAGTCCCCGACGATTGACTTAAGCGGCCTTAGCATGACCGGTTTGACTATGCCTGAAACAATCTTTGAAGGCGAGACTCTGGTTATCTTCGATTCCAAAGAAGCAACCGAGCTTCTGAACTCATTGCCTGATGCAATCACCGTCGGCGGTCAGATACAGACTGGGGATGCAAGCTCAACAGTGAGTTTTGCAGACACTCTCCAACTCGAGTTTACAGTCGTTGTACCGTTTGAGTTTGAACTTAAGAGCGACATCATCTTTGAAAGCGGAGTAACCGAAGTAGATGCAAGCCAGGCATCGCTAGAAGGATTGGAAGACCTTACCAGTTCATTCTATGGCGAATTCGACCTTGAATACCGCATGCCCCTTGGTGCCAAGGTTGAACTCTTCCTCAGCAACAACGACCAGCCCATGCAGGATCAAGATGCTATCCGGGTGGAGGTTCTGATCGACGCAGCCAAAAAGGATGCCGCAGGACGGACAACAGATGCCAACCGGGAGATCATACCGGTGGAGCTGCCCGAAGCGACCCGTGACATGCTGCAGGAGAAGGCATACGCCCAGGTAAAGATCACAATTTCTGCAGATGAACATGATCTGATCGCCTTTACCGAGCAGGACTATGCGACGGTCAAAGCCTGGGTTGAACTTTTGATCAATGTGAATAAATAAGTCAGGTGATTGGAGGAGTAAAAATGAGAAAGCTTTGGTACATCCTTGTACTGATATTCGTGTTGACAGCAGGTGCGCAGGCCCAGATTCTTGAAAACTCTTTTCACCTGAACGGCGCAGGGGATACTTTTACAAATCCTGCCTTTCTCCATAGCGAGCGTGCATTTGAAGTCTCACTGGGTCTGAACCTTGAAGCGGATTTCAACTCCTGGAATCCCTCCCTGGTGATGCGTTACGGGAGCAAAGATTTGGACGAAGACGACAAAGATGTCATCCTCAAGGCAACTAACGATGAGCTGCTGCGGCTTGCGGTAGAAGGCAGGCCCTATCTAAATGTAAAATATGAGCAATTTGGCCTGAGGGCTTCAGGGCAAGCTGTCGCCAATGCCCAAGTGCCAACTGAAGTGTTGCGTTTAGCCTTAAAGGGAAATGAGTTAAACAAAGAATACTTATGGGAAGATGTAAACGGTGAAGCAGCAGGCTATTTAGAAGCGGCAGCCATGTTTGCGCTGCCGGTCAATGATTTTATTGACAACCCGGATCTGCCGGAAATCATCGTGGCAGTAAGCGCCAAGTACCTCCATGGTCTGGCCTTCGGCCGCTTTACAGGTGAGGCCTCCATAGAAACTCAGTTAAAGGATGATATGGCCAAGATTGTCGGCTCCGGTGAAGGACAATACGCCTATTCCCGATCGGGAACCGGTTTCGCAGTAGATTTTGGTGTCTCCACAACCATCTCCGACAAGCTAAAGCTGGATGCCAGCATCCTCAACCTTGGTTCCATTACCTGGCGGGATGTACAAGAAGGCGCTGCCTCCGGTGAAATTGACGTCAACATCAGCGATATCGAGAATGCTATGTTCGACTACGAACTTGAAGAACTAAACTCCGGACCTGATATTACCTGGAAAGTCCCCCGGACATATCGTATCGGAGCTGCCTACCAGGCAACGAGGGAACTCACCGTGCTTGCAGATCTTAGCTTTAACCAATCTGAGGCAACAGGATTCACCTCCCGCCAAGTTCTCGCGGTTGAGTACCGTCCCTGGGATTTCATGCCAATCCAGGCAGGTTTGATCAAAAACAGCAAAGCACCATTCAGACTAGATTTAGGTTGGGGCATGGAGTTTGCCAACTTTGAGCTTGGACTTGGAATTGATAACGNCCTGGGGCTCCTCATTCCCCAGACGCAGGGTATGGGTCTCCATCTTCGCACCAGCATCAGGTTCTAAACTGCCGCTCAAGCGCGCAAAAGAGGTCAACCAAACGTTGGCCTCTTTTTTATTCCATCCTTCACCTAGAAGCGTGCTGTCGTCAGCGAATCTTATCTAAAAAGGCTGCAATAGCCTGATAAACCTTGATCGCGTTTTCTGTCTTGCTATACCCATGGCCCTCATCAGGCAGAAGAATATACTCTACAAACTGCCCCCTCGCCCGTAAGGCCTCGACAATGGCGTCTGACTCTGCCTGGACAACCCTAGGGTCATTAGCCCCCTGAACAACCAACATGGGCTTGGTCATGGCGTCTAAGTATGTCATGGGCGAATCTTCGATTAGTTTTTCCCGATCGNCAACAGGATCTCCAATCAGCTCTGCATCCGCTGCTTTCCAGTGTTCTGGGGCTGTTTCGATAGTTGTAAACAGGTTGCTCGGGCCAAATTCGTCTACAAAGGCTTTAAACAGTTCCGGATGCCTCCCGTGAAGCAGCAGGGTCATATAACCGCCATAGCTTCCCCCGACACAAAACCACTTACCGGACTCTGACTTACCGACGCTATCCAGCCATTCCATCCCAGCCACAATGTCCAGGCGAGGCCCTCCGCCCCAGTCCTTGTTCACCAGGTTCATGAAGGTCTCCCCATATCCAGAACTTCCCCGGTAGTTTGGGGCAAATACTCTGTAACCTTGCAGGCATAAATACTGCAGCAATGGCCGAAACCACTTGCGTTCCGCAGCCTGGGGACCTCCATGGGGCCAAAGGACAGTATGGCCGTTATCAACAGCAGCAGCCGGCGCGTAGTAGAGGGCCTCAATTTCTAGTCCGTCATAGCTTGGATAGGTAAGCACTTCCGGTTCGGTGAGCTGCTTCTCCGTGACACCCAAGATGCGGTGTGCTGTCAAGGCATGCCAGGCAATGCCGTCTCCAGACGTGTATAAGTTGGCAGGCGAAGTGGCTGAACGTCCCAGTAAATAGAGTTTCCCACTCGCTCCCACCTCCAGCTTGGCAATGACTGAAACCGGGGCGGGCAGTTCTTTAACTTCACCTAAGTCAAGCTCAAGGGCAAAAAGGCGGTCCTGCACACCGCGACCTCCTACAAGGTAGATGCGACCGTGTCTTTGATCAAGGCGGAAGTCGCTAAGTTCATGGCCCTCCACTGCACAAACTTTCTCGAAGATCCGGGACGGAATGTGATAGCGGGCTAGATAGGCAAACTCCTCCCCGTAGTTGGTTAAGAGGTAGGCTGTGTCATTGTCCCAATACTTGATCAAGTGGACCCGCTGGCGAGAATCAGACTCCGGTGTTACGCAGATGTCTTCGTCATCGATGCGGAGATAGCCCAATACCCTCGTATTGCCCAAAGACTGCAAATAGGCAATTGACTTCTGGTTAGGGCTGACACTGGATAGATAGACAGGTCCCTGCTCTCCCTCTAGCAGCATCTTTTGCTCACCGCTTTGCAAATTTAAGCTAACAATATTGTGATAGCGCTGGTTATTTTCACTGGTGTAGAAGTAAAGGCGCTGGCCGTCAAGGGAAAGATCGCCAAAATAGAACTTTTCTTCAGAGTTAATCAAGAGAGGTGCTAACTCGCCTCCTTGGGACGACAGGGCATAGATTTGCCAGTTTTCATCGCCATCTTGGTCAAAACTAGTAAGAATGCTCTTTCCATCGGGCAGGTGCTTGATAAAGTGTGACATCTGCCCATTCCTGGTCAAGGGATAGGGATANCCCTGGCCCNGATCGAGGGCCCACAGGTCATACTGACCCTGCAAATTGGTGGAATAGACTATTTGGCTTTCATCTGGGCTGACAGCAAAATCTCGGATGTTAAACGTAGCAAAAAAACTCTCCAGACTTATGGGCGGTAATTGGATCATGGCATTGTCCCTCATTTCTCTATCGTATCGAAGTACTCCACAATGACAATTAAAGGAAAGTTCTACAGCTGTCTACAATCTCCTTTTTAACTCCCGAGNCGACAATGCTGTTCCGGCAGGATAATTTCCCTTCCTCCCGAACTTTACAGCAAGACTGCACACTAGAAAAGCAGGAGGCGAAGGTTTTGTTGAAAGAGTCAGAGTTTGGACTGAATCGCACCCTCGGATTGCCCCATGTTGTCGCGGTGGCCATTGGCCAAACTATTGGTGCCGGGATTTTTGTCCTCACGGGTATGGGCATAGAGTTTACCGGGCCCTCGGTTACCCTGGCCTTTGTGGCGGCAGCAGTGCCCATCGCTTTTTTACTGCTGATTGTGGCGATGCTGGGCTCTGCCCTACCCACAACCGCGGGAACTTATATGTATGCCAGTCGGCTGTTCTCGCCGCTGGGAGCGTTTGTAGGAGTATGGGGTTACCTGGCAGCTTCACTGCTTGGCGCCTTCCCCTTGTATGCAATTAGTGCAGCCCATTACCTCCAGGCTGTTGTTGATGTTCCCACTATTCCAACAGCAGTCGGCCTGCTCACTCTCCTTTACATCGTCAATCTCTTGGGCATCTCCTTCGCCGCAGTTATTCAAGGGCTGATGGTGCTGTTGCTTATGATTGCCCTTGCTGTCTTTGTGGTCCTCGGTGTTCCCCATGTTGACATCGCTAACTTTACTCCATTTTTCCCCAATGGGGTCGGCGGCTTTGCTATGGCAGCCTCCATTTTAACATTTACCCTGGTCGGGGCGAATGCCATTATCGAACTGGGCGGAGAGATCAAAAAGCCAGGGAAAACGATTCCCCTGGCTATGTTGATTTCATTCCCATTAGTGCTGGTTTTTTACATCTCAGTCGCTATCATCGCGGCAGGCAGTCTCCCATGGACCGCAACGGCAGGACAGCCCCTGACTGTCGTAGCGCAAAGTTTTATGGGACAAGGAACCTTTAATTTCTTCGTTTTTGCCGGAGGGCTCTTAGCCATTGTCACAACACTTAATGCCAGCCTGATGTGGGGTACCCGNTCCCTGTTGGGCGTANGTGCAGACGGNTTGCTGCCGAAGGGATTGACTGCTGTGAACAAGCGCTTTGGCACGCCCCATTGGTTCCTCACATTGATCTATCTGAGCTCAGCAGCTGCCATTATCCTTTTAGGCGAAGAACATGTGGCGCTCTTTGCAGTCTTGGCCTCAATCGGCGGCATCATCATCTTTATTCCCCTGTTAGGTGCAGCATTTAACTTGCCGAAAATGGCACCCGAGGCCTATCAGAACAGTCCCTTTAAGCTGTCTGGGATCTGGCTGCACTTGGCGGTGGGGGTTGGATTGTTCTTGTCCCTCTTAATTCTTGTCATTCTGCTTATCGATCTGCTGTCGTATACTGCAGGTTTAGTCTATGGCATCTTTTTTGCCCTCTGGCTGATTGCCGGTGCAGTTTTGTTCGTATGCAAAAAACCAGCGGTACGAAGAGACNCTCTCTAGCTCTAATGCCTTGTTTCNCCCTGCTTAAGGCTAATTATCAGTGACGAGCGAGGGCTCAGTTTGAGGACGGCCTTCTCACCCTCCCAAGAGCCCCACTCCACTTCCCCGTCACTGTATAAAATTTCAGAGTCCCCTGTCAACTCAAGCTGCAGCTCCATCTCCTGCCAATTCGAATTGAGATTATGTAAGACCAAAACCTCTTCTTCTTTCCACTGTCTCAGAAAGCCTAACACTTGCTTATTACCTGTATCCAGAGGGATAATGCTCCCTGCTCTTAAGGGGAGATTTCCCTCCCGGAGGTGAACGAGCCTGCGATAGTGATTCAAAATAGAATTAGGATCTTCATCCTGTTCTGCTACAGAAGGTTGCCAAGAACCGGAGTTATAACTCGAGGCACGCCAGGTGGTTTGCCCTGGCCCACTGACCGGATACCACTTAAAGGGCTCCCGCTTGTTCTCGTCAGGGCCGCTCCCCTGCATGCCAATTTCCTCACCGTAGTAAATAAAGGGGTTGCCCGGTAGAGTCAGATATACCGAAGCTGCAATCTTTGCCTGTTCAATATCACTCAAGACCGACATCACCCGGTCTTGATCATGATTGGTCAAGAAGGGAGCATCGATAACCCACTGGGAGTGTTCCCTATAGAGGTTGATAAACCGTTCGCTCACTCTAGCGAGGCCAAAGTCAGAACCGCTGCGGGCACTAAGCAGAATCAGATTAGCCAGGTCAAAGTTGAAGCAGGAATCAAAACCTGCGTAAAAGGGAGCAACTACAGCGGACTTATCCCACACCTCAGCTATCAGGTATACATCTGGTTTGACCTGAATCAGATGATCCCTGAACTCTACCCACCACTCTACAGAGTGATCGTCCTCAGCGTGATTGTACATGTGCATTGCCGCATCGAGGCGGAAACCATCGACCCCCAAATCGAGCCAGAACTCAGCAATGGCCTTAGCCTCGGCGCGCACCTGGGGATTATCATAGTTTAGATCAGGCATGCCGTCCCAAAACAGGCCGTAATAGTGGCCTGTAGCATGGGAATGCCACACCCTCTGGGCCCACGGCCCAGGGGCACTCAAGTTCGTGTCAGCATCTGCCCAAATATAGTAGTCCCGATAGGGACTGTGAGGATCTGAGCCTGCCGCCACAAACCAAGGGTGATGTGTACTGGTGTGGTGCAACACTAAATCTATAATCACTCGAATCCCGCGGCTGTGAGCTTCATCTATGAGCTCCCTGAAATCCTCAAGTGTGCCGATGTCCGAATCTATGCCATAGTAGTCAGTTACATCGTATTTATGATAAGTTGGGGAGGGATGGATGGGCGTTAACCAAATCCCGCTCACGCCTAGGTCCGCAAGGTAATCCAGGTTTTCAGTGATCCCCTGCAGATCCCCTAAGCCGTCACCATCTCCGTCAGCAAACGACCGCACAAAAATCTGATAAAAGACGCCGTGTTTGCTAAGGAAAATGTCCTCCTCAGTCAGTGTCTGTCCCCAAACTCCTTCCACAGAAAGAACAATTAGAAGCAGCACCAATAAGAAAACTGTGATTTGCCTGCGCAAGTTACGCATCGAAACCCTCCCTGTTTCTATAATAAGTCTCTAAGCACTTCCACCGCCCTAAAGCAAAGTCCTGCCGCCTCAAATGAGAATTCTTCCTTTTAGCCCTTGCTTTTTCCAGAAAAAGTGATACACTGTATCTGACGTCTCCGAATGGTTCAACAATCTAGCGGGGGAACCAGTATTGGGGTGAATCCTGTCCCGTCAATATAGGGCAGGAAGGGCAACTTGGGTGCCCTAATCCGACAGCTAACCTCGTAGGAGTACACCAAGAGCGCAAGTTGTTTTGGGTAAAACCAAGACACCTGACGCTTTTTTGTTTGTCAAATTTCAGTAAAGGAGATGTTGTCATGAAAGTTTGTCCAGATTGCCATGCAGTGAACCGCTCATATCATACCTTTTGCCAAAAATGTTCCGGTTCTTTGACAGGTAACGCAGAAGAGCCCCGTTCGAGGGTGAAGTGGGCCACTGTGCGCCGCAANGCAAGGCCGTGATGGGGCAGTTCTTGGGTACTAAGAAAGGGTGATTGTCTCTAATTTGACAACCACCCTTTTTTGCTTGTTATGCACTTTCTTTACGTACAAGCGCTCCGTTAGCCAGAGGCAGTTCTGCTTCTTCTAACCGATTCATGATACAAAAATGTTCAAAGAAGTCAGTTAGCAGCTCTAAGTCTTCAGACTCGCTTTTGAGTGCAGCTAGATCCCTTAAAATCTGGGCCATCCACACATTATCAAAGTAACGGTGCCTGCCGCTGTTCCAGGTCATGTTATTCGGGTAACGCTCATTGACATAGTAGTTCCAAAACAGTAACCTGCGTGATTCCTCCTCAGACAGGCGCAGTCTGTACTTCGAATGCGCGGGGATCAAACCATCTTCACAGAGCTTGCCGACAAAAAACTCATCTACCATGAACAGACCTGTTATTCGCCGATTTTCTTCGGGTTCATCGGGCTCCCGGGCTGTTATCAGGCAACAGCTGTTTTGGTGCAAACGAACCAAGCGGTTGGGCTTGCCCTTGTGGGCGCCGCTTTTACGGACCCCGGTGAAAACCCTCCATTCTGAGAAGACCTGCTCTTGCTCTTCTGCATCACACCAGAAAGCAACCTGGGAGACTGGCGAGAGCTTGTGACTTTTCAGAAGCTTTTCCCGCTCCAGTATCTTCTGGCGCTGAGCTTCCTCCACAGCTCTTTGTTTTTCCAGCTCCGCTTCCTCCCTTGCGCGCGCCTTTTCAACTTCTCTTTTTAGAGTTTCAATCTTTTCCGCCAGCTGAGAATCGGCCAAAGTCAAATATGTCCCAAAAACGTCCGGAAACACAAACTTTTTTACGCCTGCAGGAAAACGCACTTCCACATAGTCTTCATCACAGGCAACAACACTCCCCCTGCCAAAACTCTTATGTGTTACTTGTTCGTTCATTAAATCCATTGTGGGCCTCCATCTATTTCCAAAGTACCTACTCTGCATGTCTCTTTCTCACTTAGAAAAAAACCGTAGTATCCATCTTCTATTACTTAGGATAACATAACTGAAGAGAAAATGCAAATTTGGTATTGACAGGGGTGTCTATTCAGTGTAGAATATTTGTTTATATATCATACTTTCCTCTAACGATTCTACCTTCCCCCAGTACTATAGCCCTCTGCTACTAGTACCCCACCTCCCTTTGCTTCATATGCTATAGCGCAAGTTACAACATTAGGGAGGGAGTGTTTTTGATGTTTGGCCAACACCCGCGCATACCAAAGCATTGTCCTATAAATTTCCAGGGTAGGTACACTGTTGTTTCAGGCGACTCAATGTTTTCTATCGCAAAGAAATTTGGTGTGTCGCTCGACGCCCTTATCGCGGCCAATCCCCATATCAAAAATCCGAATGTCATTTTCCCAGGGGATGTCTTATGTGTGCCTAAGAAGGCGCCTCCACCGCCTCCACCGCCGCCGCCACCCCCACCGCCACCAGAGAGAGGCTGCCCATGTCCATTTACCCTAAATGACTTTTTGAACCGCTCGGTAGAAGTTATTACGCCCTGCGGCGCTGTCGCCGGAAGAATGGTCTTTGTCGGCGATGATTCAATTGTCCTGCAAGACCAGAAAACCACTACTGTGATTCCATGCTGCGACATTTGCTTTGTTCGAATTCTAAGACCAAGGGGGGAACAGTAATGAGGCGTGATTGCTGTCAATGTCCGGAAGGATTGGCCATGTTCCTTGACCGCAGGGTCCTGGTTTCGACAAAGTGCGGCGAAGTCAAGGGAATCTTGCGGGCCTTCGGAGAGACTTTCCTAGAAGTCGAAGAAGAGAATCCAAAACTTGAGTTAACAGTCATTTCATGTGGGCAAGTCTGTTTTATCCGCTCCTTCGACTGATCAAGCGGCAAACTAAGAGAGGCTGAACGCAGCGGTNTCCTCCGCGTTCAGCCTCTTGATCGTTATGTTGGGGTTCCACAGTAAGGGCAGTACTGGTATGAGNGGTGCAGGGCTTGCCCGCAGTTAGGGCAAAGAACTGCTGTTGCCCCGGCGCAGTCAATGTGCTCCTTCTTAATTTCCAGCTCTTCACCGGCAGCTATTCTAGCACCAATGTCACTGTCCAGAGAGCAGCGCCTCTGGCAGCAGCGAGTCTGGATGAAGTACCGGTTATTCCATTTCCACACAGGTATAAAGAAGATGTGGAAGTAGTCGAAAACCTTCACTACATCGTAGCGATCATAAGCCTCACAGATGGGACAAACTGCACCGGCATCGGTTTTTATCGTTTTCGCTTTACTCTGAACACCAAAAATCCCAATGAAGAACATAGCTATCCCCCATGCCTGATTACCCAGCACCCCAACCCAGTACAGTCTCCTACTTCCGCGGTTTGCGCGTCCGCCTTGGCCGACCGTGATGGGAGCTTGCGCGCTGGTTTTTCGGCCTGCGTGGTGCATGATTGTCTTCTCTAATCTGTACCCTGGCCGTGTTGGGTTCCTTTGTGAGCAATTTTAGTGCCGCTGCAAGCAAGGTTACAGAGTCCTGGTGTTCCAGCAGACTTTCGGCCATACTCTTATAAGCCGCAAGTATCGGTTCTTCAGAAGCTTTGAGCAGCCGTTCTGCTGTCACTTGCTGCTGTCCCATTAAGGCATCAGTCAGCGTTGGTACAGGATGCCGAATGATACTGCGCTTTGTCAGATCTTCAATGATCCGCAGTTGATCACGCTCACGATGTGTGATAAAAGTGATGGCGACTCCCTTGCGCCCGGCACGCCCTGTGCGGCCAATCCGATGCACATAGCTTTCCGGGTCCTGAGGAATATCATAGTTGTAGACATGACTGACCGTCTCAATATCGAGGCCACGGGCTGCGACATCTGTTGCCACTAGAACATCAATGGTTCCGGATCGAAACTGACCCATAACAGCATTTCTCTGGTTTTGATTGAGATCGCCATGAATCGCACCGCTTGAATAACCCCGGAGAGCTAACGCCTGGTTGATTTCATCAACTCGTTTCTTCGTTCGTCCAAAGATGATGGCGGCCTCAGGCGAGTGAAGATCTAGGAGATTACAGAGAACATCAAATTTTTTTCGTTCGGGAAGTTCAATGTAGTGTTGTTCTGTGCTGGGGACAGTAATGTTCCGCGGTGTCACCTGAATCATGGTCGGAATATGCATGAACCGGCTGGAGATCGCCTCCACCGCTTTGGTGATGGAGGCTGAAAACAACAAGGTCTGCCGTTCTTTGGGGATATCGCCCAGGATGAACTTGATATCATCAACAAACCCCATGTTGAGCATTTCGTCGGCTTCATCTAACACCACCGTAGCGATATTCTCAAGGCGAATTGTCCTTCTGCGCATATGATCCATCAATCGCCCAGGTGTACCCACCACTATCTGTGGTCGCTTCTTAAGGAGCTTGATCTGCCTCGCCATATCTTGCCCGCCATAAATGGGCAGGGTATGTACCCGCCGATACTCTCCAATTTTGTTCAGTTCCTCTGCCACCTGAATTGCCAGTTCTCTTGTTGGCACCAAAACTAAGCCCTGGATGTGGCTGCTTTCAGGCGTAATTCTCTCAATCATGGGCAATCCGAAGGCAGCCGTTTTTCCAGTACCTGTAGGCGCTTGGCCGATCACATCGGCACCGGAAAGGGCTGCAGGGATTGCCTTTTTTTGAATAGGGGTAGGCTCCTCGAAGCCAAGTTTGCTAATAGCCTGCAGTGTTTCAGTACTGAGGCCCAGTTGCTTAAATGCTGACATTGTAATGATTCCTCTTCTCGTAAATGATGTTGACCTATTATAGTCGTGCCCATAACCAAACAAGTAATGAACCCTTGGCACAGACAAAACAAGAGGAACATCACCACGACCATCATATCACACAATGAACATTGGCGATGGAGATAATTGTTAATGTTTGCGCGATCCTGCAGGGCGTGGT
>JGI24707J26582_10001897_pt1 | contig 16110 bp, 18 predicted proteins | sample BioPla1DNA1_FD_26582 | JGI IMG/M metagenome (IMG submission 26582) | reverse complement strand
TGAAAAATGTCATCCTGAGCGAAGCGAAGGATCTCAAATGGCCTAAAAACGAGATTCTTCGCTACACTCAGAATGACAAAAAGCGGGAAAAGTGCTTTTTCGCACAGTCTGCAGTCCCTTTGTGTTGCGGTTATTAAAGAAAGGCACGGGACAAGGGGACGGGAGTTTTTTCCCATCACACCGTTTTCTGCCTATAGATAAAATGGAATTTGATGGGACAAGAACTCCCGTCCCCTAGTCCCTAAGTAACAATGGGCGGTCTGGGACCGCCCTTATTTGCTTAAATTTAGATAATTTCTATTTTTTCAATGCAATTATAACCTTCCTATATGGTTCCTCCCCTTCACTATATGTTTGTATAAAAGGATTACCCTGTAAACTGGCGTGAATAATTCTTCGTTCATAAGGATTCATCGGCTCCAAGGCTATGGTTTTGCCAATTTTTCGCACCTTGCTGGCCATTTTACTTGCTAACCTGACTAGAGTATCCTCCCTTTTTTGTCTGTAATTTTCCGTATCAACAAACACCTTGATATACCTGTCACTATTTTTATTTATAACCAGATTTAATAAATACTGTATAGAATCTAATGTTTGACCTCTTCGTCCGATAATTATACCCATGTTCGAGCCTTCTATGTTTACCGATAATGTATCATCTTTTTGCTCAATGTCCATAGTCACGTTCATTTCCATTGCTTTAAATAAATTTTCTAAAAATGTTCTTGCGTCATCTTCGGGCCTGTTTACCATAGTCAGTCGTACCTTTGCCGGTTTTGAACCTATAATACCGAAAAGTCCCTTACTAGGTAATTCAAGTATCTTTACATCTACTTGTTCTCTTTTTGTGTCCAGCTCCTTCAGTCCTAAAGCAATGGCTTCCTCAACCGTTTTCCCCGTTGACTCTAACAACTTCATACTATTTCTAACCCTCCTTTAATTTTACCCGAGGTCTCCTAATTATAAGTTGTTGAATTGCTTGGAACGCGTTACTAATCACCCAATATAGTGTAAGACCTGCCGGAAGCTTTATTCCCCACCAAAAAATCATTATTGGCATAAAATATGTCATTATTTTCTGATTTTGATCGGTAGGGGCTCCTGTGGTTATGGTCACTGAAGATAGATATGTTGATAATCCCGCTAATAAAGGTAATCCCCATAAAAACGGATCCGGCATTGCCAAGTTGGATAACCATAAAAAACTGGTATTTATGGTCTTATAAACTGCCTCAGACTCAAAAACATATTTGGCCGGCTCCCTTAAAGCGGCAAATAACCCAACGAGAATCGGAATCTGAATCAGCAAGGGAAGACATCCTCCAAAAGGGCTGATTTTATGCTTCTTATATAATTCTAGGATTTTAATATTCAATTGTTCCTTATCGTTTTTATATTTTTCCTGCAATTTTTTTAATTCGGGTTGTATTTCATTTATTTCTCTTACTGACCTGGTCTGCTTTAATGTTAAAGGAATAGTTAACAATTTTACTATTATGGTAAATAATATAATAGATAACCCGTAATTTTTTGTTAGATCAAATATTAATTTTAACAGTGCACCCAATGGCCTTGCCAGTACATTCAAATTCAAAACCCCCAATACTGCGTGTTAATATGTTATTCAATAGGATCGTATCCTCCAGGGTGAAAGGGATGGCACTTTAATATTCTTTTTAAAACTAAGTAACTTCCCTTAAAAACGCCATACTTTTCATAAGCCAGTAAAGCATATTGCGAACAAGTGGGATAAAATCTACAACTGGGCTTTTTCAGAGGGGATATATATTTCCTATATAGCCTGATAAAAAAAATAAACATTTTGGATATCATCTTATTCTCCAGTGTTTTACAGCCTTTTTACCAATTTCATTTTCCTGAACAGGTGCAGCATAGCACCTTCTATCTCTTTATAGGAAGCCTTCGATGTTGTGTTCCTCGCTACAAATATAATATCATATCCTGATAATATTTTCTCCTCGTTCAAACGATAACTTTCTCTTAACAATCTTTTTACACGATTTCTTGTAACACTCTTCCCTATTTTTTTGGAAACGGTAAAGCCTACTCTATTATATCCATATTCATTTGCTAAAATATAGATAATAAGCAATTTGTTTGCCATCGATTTCTTTTTTTTATAAACCTTCCTAAAGTCCTCGTTTTTTTTTAATCTGTTGATGGCCTTCATTACCAGCTTCACCAAACCTTTCCAACTACAGAAAAAGGCCTCACATATGGCCTATGCAGTCAATCTCTTCCTGCCCTTTGATCTACGGTTTTTTATTATCCTCCTACCGGAACTTGTTGACATTCTCTTTCTGAATCCATGTTCTTTGGACCTCTGTCTTTTCTTTGGTTGATATGTTCTTTTCATATAATACACCCCCTTCAAGTACCAATAAAGTACTGTTTTATAATTTATAAAAAATTAAATTATTTTTAAATACACTTACTAATAAATTATATCCAGAGTGCCTGTCCCTGTCAAGAAAAACCTATTCGTCCATTATGTGAACAACATTGTACACAAAAAATTTAAATTGTGGGTACTGTCATTAGCTATTGAAACCTTCTCTATTATTTGTTATTATTTATATACCTGTTGATAACATATAAAAAGGTGCTAACAGTATCCATAGTTATTCACAATATGTGGATAACTATGTGAATAACTTGTAAATTTTTGATATAATTTATAATACCTGGTTCAATCCTCACCTTTTTTATGTGCATATTCTTCTTTTGCATAATGTGAATATCTCTGAATTTATATTTTATTATACTATATATTATGTTTATCCACATCTTTATATATAAACATGTTAATTAAAATTATTATCCTACTTTATTTTTGTTTTATATTTTTCTGTGAATAAATCTAAGGATAACTTTTTTTATGTATTAAAATTTTATAGACAGGAGGCATTTTTTATGCAGAATGGGTTAACCCAAATCTGGGAAAAAACGCTCGGTCTCATTAAACCGGAATTAACAGAAGTAAGCTTCACTACATGGATTAAGCCTATAGAACCTATTTTTTTAAAAGATGATAAAATAATTCTGGGAGCATCCAACATCTTTGCGAAAGATATTCTTGTTTCCCGTTATTTGACCTTGATAGCCAATGCTATTAAGCAAATAACTTCTAATAAATATGAAATTGAATTTATAGTACCTTCTGAAGAAAAACCGATATCTTTTGAAGAAAAAAACAATTCAGGCCTATCTTCGCCGACAGAAATTTCTTCTTTAACTAATCTTAACCCCAAATACACTTTTGATACATTTGTTATAGGAAATAGTAACAGGTTTGCACATGCGGCCTCTGTAGCTGTTGCAGAGTCCCCATCCAAGGCTTATAATCCTTTATTCATATACGGGGGTGTTGGACTGGGAAAAACTCATTTGATGCATGCTATCGGAGATTATATTTTACAAAACAGTCCTAAGACAAAAGTAGTTTATGTTTCCTCCGAAACTTTTACGAATGAATTAATTAATTCCATTCGTGATGACCGTAACGTAGATTTTCGCAACCGCTACCGTACAATGGACGTCCTTTTAATAGATGATATCCAATTTATAGCAGGTAAGGAGAGAACCCAGGAAGAGTTTTTCCATACGTTTAACACTCTCCATGAATCAAACAAACAAATTATTATTTCAAGTGACAGACCTCCAAAGGAAATCCCCACATTGGAAGATCGTCTAAGGTCGCGATTCGAATGGGGGCTTATTGCAGATATTCAACCGCCGGATTTAGAAACCAGAATTGCTATTTTACGTAAAAAAGCACAGATGGAAAACATAGAAGTTCCCAATGAAATAATGGTACATATCGCTAAGAAAATTCAATCCAACATCAGGGAATTAGAAGGAGCTTTGATAAGAATTATTGCATATTCTTCGTTAACAAATAATGAAATTACCGTAGAACTGGCCAGTGAAGCATTAAAAGAATTATTTTCAACCAAAGCCAGACAGCTTAATGTCGATTTAATTAAAGAAACCATCTCCGGCCAATTCAACATCAAGATGGAAGATTTTAATTCTAGAAAACGAACGAGAGCCATTTCTTACCCCAGACAAATAGCAATGTATTTGTGCAGGGAACTGACAGATTTATCCCTGCCTAAGATTGGTGAAGAGTTTGGGGGTAGGGACCATACCACCGTATTGCATGCCTACGATAAAATAACTAAGGATATTGAAGAAGATATAGCTTTTAAAGAAAAAATCGAAGCCATAATTAAAGAATTAAAAGGCGAATAAACAATTAACAGGACAAGTGTATATATTGTTAACAACTGTCTATTTCTTATTTATTGTTCATTTTGTTAATAACCGATGCATAGTTTTAAACATCTTATTAATGCATGTATATATTGAAATTTTCAAGTTCTAGGGACTTATCCACATAATCACAGCACCTACTACTATTACTACTAATTGTTGTTATTATATATATATATTTTCAAAAAGGGGGTTATCCACAAATGAAGTTTTTTTGCAATCCAAAAACATTAATATATAGTATTTCCATAGTTCAAAAAGCCGTATCTTCAAAAAGTACATTGCCTATATTAAAAGGAATTTATTTAGAAGCTTATGATCAAAATTTACGTCTTGTTACTACAGATATGGAGCTAGGTATAGATCATATTATGGATGCCAATATTATAGAAGAAGGGTCTGTAGTGGTAGATGCCAGACTGTTCAGTGAAATAATCAGGAAACTTCCTGATTCCGAGGTGGAAATATCACTGAAAGATAATAACGAGCTTCTTATCAAATGTGATTCTATTGAATTTAATATTTTAAGTTATAATCCTTCCGAATTTCCGGAGCTTCCTAAAATTAAAGAAGAACAGGTGTATAAAATTCCTCAGGACTTATTTAAGAACATGATTCGCCAAACCGTATTTGCTACTGCCGAAGACGGAACCAGGCCCATATTAACGGGTGTACTGGTGGAGACAGGGGAAGGTATGCTGAATATGGTAGCATTGGACGGATATAGAGTAGCATTGAGAAAAAGTGACATAGAATCGCAACTAAGTGACAAAGTGGTAATTCCGGGCAAAACCCTAAACGAGATTAACCGTATTATGGACGGAGGGGAAGACGAAAAGGTGCAAATCTCCCTTACAGACAATCATGCCTTATTTACGGTAAACAATACAAAATTAGTATCGAGACTCTTGGAAGGAGAATTTATTAATTATAATCAGATAATTCCGAAAGAATTCAAATCCAGGATCAAGATTGAAACCAAACAGTTATTGGACAGTATAGAGAGAGCATCCTTACTGGGCAAAGAGGGACGCAATAATTTGGTTAAATTTACTATTACAGATGAAAAAATGATAATTAACTCTAATTCCGAGCTGGGCAACGTACATGAGGAAATTGAAATAGAGCTCGAAGGCGATGATTTACAAATTGCCTTTAACTCCAGATATTTCATAGAAGCGTTAAGAGTAGTAGATGATGATGTTATTTATTTAGAATTCACAACGAACTTGAGTCCGGGAATTATAAAGCCGATTTCCAATGATAACACAATCCATTTGATTTTACCTGTAAGACTGGCATCTTATTAATCATAAGCCCGGCAGGTTGCCGGGTTTCTATTTTGGTCGAAAAAGTATATAATAAGATAGGGGAATGTAATCGTGCAGATAGAGAAACAAATCAATATAGAAGGTGAATATATCAAACTGGATCAATTATTAAAGTTAGCAGGTATGGTAGACAGTGGAGGCCATGCTAAATTGGTAATATTGAGTGGTGATGTTAAAGTAAACGGGCAGACAGTTGTTCAAAGGGGTAAAAAAATCAGAGCAGGGGATAAGGTAATTTACAATGATACAGAAATAGAAATTGTAAACTGATTTGCCTAAAATATTTGCATATTACACACTCATAAGGGTTTAAAATTTTGATAGAGAGGGTTCTTGAGCCAACTATCATTGAAAAGCATAACTATAGGGAGGCTGTAGGATGATAATTGAAGAACTCAGAGTAATTAACTTCAGAAACTATAAAGATATTCATTTGAAATTTCATCCCAGGCTCAATATTTTTGTAGGTAACAATGCACAGGGTAAGACCAACCTGCTTGAGGCAATATATTTATGTGCTGTTGGCAGGTCATTTAGGACCAATAGAGATAATGAAATGATAAATATTGAAAAACAGCAGGCTTATGTCCGAGTAAAATTAAAAAAAAAATATGGTGATGTGGATATAGAGATAAGGCTAAGTTCGGGCCACGGAAAGGATGCCAAGGTTAACAACATTTGTTTAACCAAAATAGGAGAATTATTAGGAAACTTGAATGTGGTTCTATTTTCGCCCGAAGATTTAAAGCTTATAAAAGGGGGACCCGGTGAGCGAAGAAAATTTATGGACCGTGAAATTTCGCAAATATTCACCAGGTATTATTATATTTTAGGACAGTACAATAAAATACTCCGGCATAGAAACAGGTTATTGAAAGATAGCAGAAAAAGGAATTTGGATTTAGAAGTATGGAATGAACAATTGGCCATGACCGGAGCATGGATTATTTTTTATAGAAGAAACTTCATAAAGAGGATAAACTTATTAGCCAGGTTGATGCATAGAAAGGTTACGGGATCTGCCGAGACATTAGAAATTATATACGATTCCGATGTTGAAGTTGAGGATAACGATAGAATAGATCAGATTAAAGGAAATATGTTAAAAAAACTCGAAAACAGTATAAATACAGATAAAAAAAGGGGTTTAACAACCACAGGGCCCCATAGGGATGATATAATATTAATGATAAACGGACTCAATGCCAAAAACTACGGTTCCCAGGGTCAACAGCGAACGGTGGTTCTTTCTTTAAAGTTAGCAGAAATAGAGCTGATTAAGGGTGAAGTGGGGGAGTACCCTGTTTTGCTATTGGATGATGTAATGAGTGAATTGGATTCGGAAAGGCAGAATTATCTGATCAGTAATTTAAAAAATGTACAGACTTTTATAACAACGGCAATAACGGAGCATATAAAAGAAATGGGTTGGAAGGATAAGGTAATCTTTAACATATCAAAGGGGCAAATAGGCTGACTTCTATTATTGTTGTAAGATGGTTATAATAGACAAATGTACTGATATATGTATGGGGGGAGCCGGATGTTTCTTCATTTAGGTAGAAATATAGTTGTCTGTAAAAGTGATATTATAGCTATTTTGGATATAAACTCCACATTAAATTCGAAAGTCAATAAAGAATTTTTAGAAATGTGTGAAGAAGAAGGATTTGTTAATGAAGTTATAAGTGGTAAATTGCGTTCCTTTATTATCGTGGGAACAGTTAAAAATAGGAATGTGAGTGGAGTTAAAGTTTACTACTCACCTATTTCTGCCCTTACATTACAAAAAAGGGCTAATTTTATGGAATAGTAATTTTAATGGGAGGTAGAATATGGGAAATAAGCAGGTACAAGAATATAGTGCGGATCAGATACAAGTTTTAGAGGGCTTGGATCCCGTAAGAAAAAGACCGAGTATGTATATAGGTACAACAGGGCCGAGGGGACTGCACCATTTAGTTTATGAGGTTGTAGATAACAGTATAGATGAAGCTTTGGCCGGCTACTGTAATAATATTAACGTGATTATAAATCATGATAATTCCATAGAAGTGAATGATGACGGAAGGGGTATTCCGGTAGAAGTTCATCCTCAGACAGATAAATCCACTCTGGAGACTGTGCTTACCATGCTTCATGCAGGAGGAAAATTTGGCGGCGGTGGCTACAAGGTCTCGGGAGGGCTTCATGGTGTAGGGGTTGCGGTTGTTAATGCTCTATCGGAGTATTTAGAGGCTACTGTCAAAATAGATGGCAAGATGTATTGGCAGAGATATGAGAGGGGAAACCCCTTAGCAGATATAAAGTTTATAGGACAAACTAAAGAAAAGGGAACAACAATAATATTCAGACCTGACACAGAAATATTTGAAGAGGTAGCTTTTGATTATGAAACATTAGAATATCGTTTGAGGGAATTGGCTTTTCTAAACAGGGGCATAAAAATCACTTTGACAGACAAAAGGATAGGAAGTGAAAGAAAAGAAACATTTCATTTTGATGGAGGAATTAAGGAGTTTATTAAACACCTGAACAAAAACAAAAAACCGATCCATAATAAGATAATATATTTTGAAATAGAAAAAGACGATAATATACTGGAAGTTGCCATGCAATATACAAATGCGTTTTCCGAGAATATTCTTAGTTATGCGAATAACATAAATACACAGGAAGGCGGAACTCATTTAAGCGGTTTCAGATCTGCCCTGACAAGAATAATCAATGAGTACTCAAGGAAAAGCGGATTTTTAAAAGAAAAGGATGTAAACTTCATAGGAGAAGACATAAGGGAAGGATTAACAGGTATCATTTCTGTTAAACTTATGGAACCGCAATTTGAAGGGCAAACAAAAACAAAACTGGGAAACAGTGAGATGAGGGGTTTTGTTGAAAGTAGTGTAGCAGAGGCACTGGGAGCTTTTTTAGAAGAAAATCCTACGGAAGCAAAAATTATTGTGGAAAAATCCCTGTTGGCTCAAAGGGCTAGAGATGCTGCCAGAAAAGCCAGGGAATTAACGAGAAGAAAAAATGTACTTGAGAGTTCAGCCCTTCCCGGAAAACTATCAGATTGTTCGGAAAAGGACCCTGCGCTGAGTGAAATTTATATAGTGGAGGGAGATTCTGCGGGAGGCAGTGCCAAGGAAGGTAGAGACAGACATATACAGGCTATATTACCGCTGAGGGGAAAAATATTAAATGTTGAAAAAGCAAGATTAGACAAGATGTTAAATTCCGCTGAGATCAGGGCTATGATTACTGCATTCGGTACCAGTATAGGTGAAGAATTTGATATAGATAAACTCAGATACCATAAAATAGTGATTATGACTGATGCGGATGTAGACGGTGCTCATATAAGAACATTATTACTGACTTTTTTATTCAGGCATATGAAGGAATTGATAGATAGAGGACATGTGTACATTGCACAACCACCTCTATACAGACTTAAGAAGGGTAAAATGGAAGAATATGTTTATTCGGAAGAAGAATTGGAAGAAAGGGTAGAAGAAATAGGCGGGAATGTAGAAATCCAAAGGTATAAAGGGCTTGGAGAGATGAATCCCGACCAATTATGGGATACTACAATGAACCCCGAAACAAGAACATTTTTACAAGTTACTATAGAGGATGCTGCCAGGGCAGATGATATATTTACTACCCTGATGGGGGACAAAGTAGAACCGAGACGAGAATTTATAGAACAAAATTCAAGGCTTGTTACAAACTTAGATGTATAGTGGAGGGTGTAAAAATGGGTAAAATAATCCCTGTAAATATAGAAAAAGAAATGAAAAAATCTTATATAGATTATGCTATGAGTGTTATTGTGGGAAGAGCCCTGCCGGATGTGAGAGACGGACTAAAACCTGTCCATAGAAGAATATTATATTCAATGATGGAACTGGGTTTAACACCTGACAAACCCTACAGAAAGTCAGCACGTATCGTTGGGGATGTTTTAGGTAAATATCATCCCCATGGAGATACTGCCGTATATGAAGCAATGGTGCGTCTGGCTCAGAATTTTTCAACCAGGTATTTACTTGTAGACGGACAGGGAAATTTCGGTTCTGTAGATGGGGACAGTCCCGCAGCCATGCGTTACACAGAAGCAAGACTTACCAGGCTGTCTATGGAAATGATTAAAGATATCAATAAAGAAACAGTAGATTATAAACCGAATTTTGATGAATCCACCAATGAACCCATAGTGCTGCCAAGTAAATTTCCGAATTTGCTTGTTAATGGATCAAGCGGTATTGCTGTAGGAATGGCGACCAATATACCGCCTCATAATTTGGGTGAAACAATAGATGGTGTTATTACTTTGATAGATAACAATGAAGCCGATATGGAAGACATCATGAAACATGTAAAAGGGCCGGATTTTCCAACCGGTGGAATTATTATGGGTAAGGAAGGTATAGAGTCGGCATATAGAACCGGCAGAGGTATAATAAAAATAAGAGCAAGGGCGAAAATAGAGGGAATCAGTAAGGGAAGACAACAAATTATTGTCACGGAGATACCGTATCAGGTAAATAAAGCCAGATTAATCGAAAAAATAGCTGAATTGGTGAGAGATAAAAGAATAGAGGGTATTTCGGATTTAAGAGATGAAAGTGATAGGACCGGAATGCGAATTGTTGTAGAGCTCAGAAGGGATATAAATGCTAATATTGTGCTCAACCAATTATATAAACATACTCAAATGGAAGATACATTCGGTATTATTATGTTGGCCATAGTAAATGAGGAACCTAGGGTGCTGAACCTGAAAGAGATGTTGACTCATTATTTAGACCATCAAAAAGAGATAATAACGCGTAGAACACAATTTGATTTAAACAGAGCCGAAGAGAGGGCGCATATATTAGAAGGGTTAAAAATTGCTTTAGATAATTTAGACGAGGTAATTAAGCTCATAAGAGGGTCAAAGGATGGACAAACAGCCAAAACAGGATTGATAGAAAGATTTAATCTATCAGAAAAACAAGCGCAGGCAATTTTGGATATGAGACTCCAAAGGCTTACCGGCCTCGAAAGAGAAAAAATAGAAGAAGAATATGAAGAAGTAATAAAACTTATCAGTCACTTAAGGGAGATATTAGCCAATGAAAGGCTGATACTCAATATAATCAGGGAAGAACTTCTGGAAATAAAGAAAAAGTATGGTGACGACAGAAAAACTCAAATTACTGCCAAGGTTGGAAAAATAAATATAGAGGACATGATTGAAGAAGAAGATGTAGCTATTACTCTGACCCACTTCGGATATATCAAACGGCTTCCTGTCGATACCTATAAAAGCCAAAGACGGGGCGGAAAAGGGATAGCAGGACTTACTACCAGGGAAGAAGACTTTGTTGAGAATCTAATCATATCTTCATCTCATGATTATTTATTAATTTTCACTAATCTGGGCAAAGTTTATAAATTGAATGTTTATGAAATACCTGAAGCAAAAAGGCAGGCCAGAGGAACGGCAATAGTTAATTTAATCCCATTTGAGGCCAGAGAAACAATAGCAGCCACAATTCCTGTAGATAGAAAATGGGATGCAAAATATCTTGTGTTGGCTACCAAAAATGGTATTGTAAAGAAAACCCAACTGGATCAATTTGAAAATACCAGAAAAAGCGGGTTGGTGGCTATCAGTATCAGAGAAGATGATGAATTGATCAAGGTAGATTTGATAGATGAAGATGAAGAAATAGTCCTGGTCACAGCCGAAGGAATGTCCATCAGGTTTAAAGAAAATGATGTAAGGAGCACCGGTAGAACCGCAATGGGCGTAAAAGGAATCCATCTATCACCGAACGACTATGTTGTTTCTATGGAAGTTGTACAGGAAAACACAGACCTGTTAGTGGTCAGCAAAGGTGGCTTCGGAAAAAGAACGGATATAGGTGAATACCGGGTGCAAAAGAGGGGCGGCAAGGGTGTTAAAACCTATAACATGGATAAAAAGACGGGACAATTAATAGGTGCCAAGATGGTAACCGAAGAAGATGAAGTGTTGTTAATAAACAATGACGGAACCATAATAAGGCTTGAAGTGAACAATATATCGAAGTTAGGCAGAAACACCAAAGGGGTCATTCTTATGAGGACAGAGAAAGACCAATTTATAGTTTCTATTGCGTTGATGTTGGAACATGAAAAAGAAAGTGAATAGATCCGATGATGCGACATAACAATAGTTTAACAATGGTTAAACAATGGTTAAACAATGGTTTAACAATCGTTTATGATACAAGGGAACAGCTTTTTATGTCATTATGAGCTATAAGCGGGAGACCAAAGGTCTCCCCTACTTTCTAGAAGTCGGATATCGGTTTGCCGGTGTGCCGGACATTTTGGTGACAAAAGGGGACGTCAGACTGTGTGAAAAATGTCATCCTGAGCGAAGCGAAGGATCCCAAATGGCCTGAAAACGAGATTCTTCGTTACACTCAGAATGACAAAAAGCGAGAAAAGTGCTTTTTCACACAGTCTGACGGCGAGTTCTTGTCCCATCAAATTCTATTTTATCTATAGGCAGAGTGTGACAAAAGGGGACGTACCCAATTTGTCACCCAAGCCTGGCCAACTGACCCCTGACCAACCGACCAACTGAATATTACCAGACAAATATCCGATTATTTGCCAATAACTATTGGTCTAAAATTTAAAAATTTGATATAATAAAAAAACAAAATATCAGGTTAATATGTTTAATCAAATGAAAAAGGGGGATAAATATTATGCCATTGAAAATAAAGAGAGACTTTAATAACGAGAACAATCACTGGTCAATAGCGTTGGAAGGTGAAGTCGATGTGTATACAGCAGGGAAACTGAAAGAAGTTTTCGAACTCGTTATTGATAAGAAAAAAGAAGATATAAAAATAGACGCTGATAAATTAGAATATATTGATAGCACGGGGTTGGGAATACTGATTGGGGCACTGAAGAAATTAAAACAAGAAGACAAGGATATAATCATCTCCAATATTAGGCCGAATGTAGGAAAATTATTAAAAATTACGGGACTAGACAAAGTCTTTATTATCGAGGGGTGAAGAATTGGTAATGATGTCTAATAAAAAAAAGCAAAATGAAACAAATATAAACCAATGTGATGAAATCAGGTTATCTATTCCCAACAAACCCGAATATGTAAAGGTTGCAAGGTTGACCGTGGCTGCCATCGCCAGTCGGGTCGGATTTGATATTGAAAAAATAGAAGATATGAAAATTGCTGTTTCCGAAGCGTGTAATAACGCAATTATCCATGGGTGCAAGTGTTGTGGAGTGGGGGAATACAACATAAGCTTTACTTTAACCGAAAAAAGGATAACAATTTCTGTTCATGATAAAGGAGAAGGCTGTCGGTTAGAAAACATAGAAGAACCGAATTTTAATAAACCCAAAGAAGGAGGTTTAGGTATCTTTATTATAAAATCCCTTATGGACGACGTGGAAATCAAATCAGAGAAAGGCAAAGGGATGATAATAAAAATGATAAAATATTTAGGGGATGATATTTGATGAGGATTGCTGCAGAAGTTGAGAAAGTTGATATTATTCCAAACAAAAATAAATCCCTCGAAAAACTGACAGAAAAAGAACTTTTTAGCGAATATGCTGCTACCAAAGATATTAAAATCAGGAATGAATTGATAAATAGACATCTGTACATTGCGGAAATTCTATCCAGAAAATTTTTAAATAAAGGCATAGAATATGAAGATATCTTCCAGGTTGCTTCCCTGGGACTGATTTACGCAATCGAAAGATTTGATATAAAAAGAGGTTTTGAGTTTTCCAGTTTTGCAACACCTACCATTATTGGGGAGATCAAAAAATATTTCAGAGACAAAGGTTGGTCTATCAAGGTTCCCAGGGGAATACAGGAACTGTCTAAAAAGATTAATGTAGCTAAGGGAACACTCCAACAAACATTACAGAGAACACCTACAATAAAGGATATTGCCGAATATTTAGATTGTACAGAAGAACAGGTAATAGAGGCAATGGAAGCCGGTCAGGTTTATACATCCAGATCCCTGGACTTAACATATGACAATGACGGGGAAAACAAGGATATACAGCTATTAGATGTTATTGGTGTAACAGATAAAAGATTCGATGAAATTGAAAACAAGGATTTTTTAGAAAAGGCAATAAGAAAATTAAATGAAGTTGAAAAAAAAGTATTAAAAGATAGATTTTTTAGAAATAAAACACAGATGAAAGTAGCGAAAGAATTACAAGTATCCCAAATGACTATTTCCAGAATGGAAAAACGTATTATAGAAAAGTTTAGGATGGAACTCAAAAAAAGTATGGAATAAAAAAGCAAAGATAAATCAAGAACTGATGATAAAAATAAGAAGGAATTTAGGAAAAAATGTAGAAGTTATATCCTAAACAAAGCTATAGCATAATATAGGGTAAAAATAATGTCGGGACAAAAATAGAGATTAGGTTATTTCAAAAATATAATTTTTTAATTTTGGATTTCTAAGTTTATTAATTTAAAAGGAAGTGAAAACCATGGATACAAATAAGGTCATAAAACTGGATGAGTATAGAAACAAAAAAATAAAACAGAAAAAAAATGACCCACATTATATAGACAAACTGGGAAAATTAGAAGAGGATGACCGCAAAAATACCTTTAACTTGTTTATGCGGGTATTGTCAACTATTAGGGAAGAATCTTATTAAACCGTTTTGCTTTATTAAAGAACATTTATTGTGTGTTGGCAGAGGTTGAGGTGAGGCTCAGTAGTGTTAAATCACTATTTGCCTCATTTAAGGTGATAAAAATATAACATCTTGAATATTTTATTCCGATGATTTTTAAATGTTGCCTATTATTTGTTTTAATTTATCTAAATCTGTTAAGTAGGTTCCTTTTAAATTTTGATTATGTATTGTTGCTGCCGGGTGATAAAGGGGAAATACCGGAACATTGTCTTTCTTTAGCAGTTTTCCATGCATATTGCCTATGGTTAACGTGTTATCATTCATAATGCACCTTAGGGGAGTATTTCCTAGAGGTATAATAATTTTTGGACATATGATATTTATTTCTTCAAATAAAATATTGGAAAAAATATCTATTTCATCCTGTGTGGGGGGGCGATTATTTTTTTTGCCTGTCCTTTTGTTAATTTTAAAGGGCCTTATTTTAACAACATTTGTAATAAAGAGATCTTCTCTTTGGATTTCAAGTATATCCAGAAATTCGTCCAAAATTTTACCCGCTTGGCCCACGAAGGGTTCCCCAAGTTTTACTTCCCTTGCACCGGGAGCTTCACCAATCAGCAAGATTTTGGCATCTACGTTTCCTACACCGGTTACATAGGGTTCCTCCGTTAATTGTGCAATCCTATCATATAATTTTTCCAACTTTTCTTTTTTCATCAGTTTTACCTCCGGATATGATAATGTTTGTCGTGCATAAAATTTACAAATTCTGATAAGCATAAATAGCGATTAACTATATCTTATCATAAATCTTACTTTTTTATAGTAAATCAGATTTTCAAAAACATAGGGGGATCGCTATAAAATTTAACGGGAAAGGATTTGGAATTGTGGACAAGGAATCTAATCATGCAATTATAAATGAATTTAAACACCTATATGATGAGGGATATAGGTGTATTAATTATGAAACTGATGGAAAAGATCATTTGTTTACGATATATCTGAAAAATTTTGAAAAGGAAGACACCAGAACAATAAGGTGTGATGCTGAAAAAGGGGCCATTCTCAAAAACTATATAAATAAATTATCATAAGCATGGCTTGGTCACATGTCAGTTCGAAACCATCCTGACATTAAACAAAACTAAGGAGGACAAAAAAAATGAACAAAACAAAATTTTTAACGCAGGCGGCTATGATCGCCGCAATTTATGTAATTTTAGTAGAGGTATTCAAGCCTTTCAGTTATGGTATAATGCAAGTAAGGATTGCAGAAATACTGACGGTTTTACCTTATTTTACACCGGCAGCAATACCGGGATTGACAGTAGGGGTCCTTATATCTAACGCCCTGGGACCCAACGGGATCCTGGATATTGTTTTTGGTACACTTGCAACCTTGATTGCGGCATATTTCACCTATAAGGTACGTAAAAGAGCATTGGCGCCGTTACCGCCTGTTTTGGTAAATGCAGTTGTTATAGGTGCTATGTTGTATTATATATTTTTGGGGACTCCGGATGAAGCGGCTTTGCATGTTATCATGGCTTGGGTAGCCTTGGGTCAGGTCATAGCTTGTTACGGTTTAGGATATCCCTTTATGTTGATTTTGGACAAATATAAGGGGATTTTTGATATTTAATCCATGTCAGACTGTGTGAAAAAGCACCTTTCCCGCTTTTTGTCATTCTGAGTGTAGCGAAGAATCTCGTTTTTAGGCCATTTGAGATCCTTCGCTTCGCTCAGGATGACATTTTTCACACAGTCTGAT
>JGI24707J26582_10001896_pt1 | contig 16112 bp, 13 predicted proteins | sample BioPla1DNA1_FD_26582 | JGI IMG/M metagenome (IMG submission 26582) | reverse complement strand
CTGTCCAGTGAGATTCTGCCTCCGATCATTGACTCAACGGAAGTTGGAGGCACGCTTTCAGAGGTTGCAGCCAGCCTCACAGGTTTGCCGGCGGGAATCCCCGTAGTGGGGGGCGGAGCTGATAACGCCTGCGGAGCAGTGGGCTCCGGTGTTGTCAAAGAAGGGCGGGGCATGGTCAGCCTAGGTTCGAGCGGAGTTTTGCTGGCCCATCTTAAGGAACCGAAACTGATCACCCGCGGTACAGTCCATATGTTTAATAGCTGTGTCCCCAATCAGTTTTACATGATGGGAGTAATGTTAGCAGCCGGCCTTTCATTAAGTTGGCTCCGTGACCAGCTGGGACGGGAACANTATACTTACAACACTATGACCGAGCTGGCTGAAAACGCGCAGCCCGGTTCCAAGGGCCTACTCTTCCTGCCCTATCTCACAGGGGAGAGAACGCCCCACGGCGATGCCAATGCTAGAGGCACTTTCGTTGGCATCAGTTCGACCCATGGCAAAGCTGAGCTGATCCGGGCTGTCTTAGAAGGTGTGGCCTTTGGCCTTTGCGACTCCCTTGAACTATTGCGCGCAGCAGGTTGGAACGGCACAGCTATCCGGGCTTTGGGCGGCGGCGCCAGATCGCCTCTCTGGAAGGAGATCATTGCCAGTGCCACTGGCCTTGCGCTGGAGGAAATCAACATAGATGAGGGCCCCGCATTGGGAGCCGCTATCTTGGCCGGGGTAGGGGCCGGAATCTATCAGGATGTGGCCGAAGCTTCGGATTCAACGATCAAGGTGATCGGCGTCGTTGAGCCTAACCAGGAGTGGCGCAAGATATATCTTGACTTGCATCAGGTGTATAAAGACCTTTATCCTGCCTTGAAGGATCCCTTCAGCAAACTGACAAGATTTGCCTAAGACAGTGCGCTGCTCAGGCACGTAGGCCTGTAAGTNTATTGGCATTTGCACAAGCAAAAAACCCCAGGGATCGATCCCTGGGGTTTTGATTTCTGTGCTGCTNTTCTTACTTTACAAAATTCAAGATCAGTGCCTGGGCGAACAGGGCAACAATCACTACCGATATATCAATTACAACCCCTGCAATCATGGGCTTAACGCCAACCCCTGCAACTTCCTTAAAACTCGTCTTCATGCCGATGGCTCCCAGGGCTGCGGCTAGGAGAAACTTCGCTAGAGCTGCTATGGTATTCACCGCAGTTTCAGGCAGCGCTCCGGTGCTTCTAATTCCGACTACAGCCAGGAAACCCAGAATAAACCAGGGGAAGATCTTCTTGAGTTCTACCTTGGGCTGTTCCTGCAGGCTGTTTGCCTGCATTTCCTTCTTGGTGTAAATCCACGAGAAAACCAGCACAATGGGGACGATAAAGAGTGTCCTGGTTAATTTGACAATTGTGGCCAGGGCTCCCGCCGCATCTGAAAACGCATATCCTGCTGCTACCACAGACGAAGTGTCATTTACAGAAGTGCCTACCCAGAGGCCGTAGGCTGTGTCGCTCAGGCCGATCAGTTTACCAATCCAAGGAAAGGCAATGACGGTCAAGAGATCAAAAATGAAGGTGGCTGACAGGGCATAGGCAATTTCCCTGCTGCGGGCCTTAATAACTGGGCCAACAGTAGCCACAGCCGTTCCTCCGCAGATAGCCGTACTCACCGATANCAGGCTGGATAGTTTCCAATCTATCTTNAANACCTTACTGCATATCCAGCCAACTCCAAAGGCTGTCGTGAGGGTAAAGGCCATTAANAGCAGGGCGTACTTGCCTGCTTGGAAGACTTGCGCAAAGCTTAGGGTAATGCCTGTCAGAATGATTCCAAGACGCAAAACCCATTTGGATGTCCAATCAATACCCTGGTCAAAAAGTTGGTACTTAGAAAGGATGGGGTTCAGCATCATTCCCAGGAGAAGTGAGACTAAGGCAATGCCAAGCAAATCAACTGGAAGCAAGTTGTTTATTACTGCCGCAGCTGCTGCAACTGCTAAGCAGAGCAGTATACCGGGGACAAATTCTTCATATTTTGCCATAAGATATTCCTCCATTCCAGTTGATTCTACCACAGGCCTAGTATAAGCTGAAATTATGATTGCTTATGAATCGATAAGTATGGATTATGGGAGGTGTTAGCTTTGATAGATTTCAGGCATCAGACCTTCTTGGCGTTAGCATCAATCAGGCACTATACCAAGACCGCAGAACATTTGGGCCTCACGCAGCCTGCTGTAACCCAGCACATTAAGTTTCTAGAAGAGAGATACAACTGCTCCTTGTTCCGCTATGAGAACAAAAGGCTAAGCCTAACCCGTGAAGGGGAATGGCTAAGGGAACTTCTGACCCGCATTGTGGCAGATACACACCATTTTGAGCGTGATCTCGAAAACAAGGACAGATCTGAGAACATTTTCTTCGGAGCTACGCTCTCGATCGGTGAGTATCTCATGCCGGGTGTAATCATTGAGATGTTGCAAAGAAACCCCAAGCTCAATATCCATATGGAAGTGGGAAACAGCCAAATGCTCCTGGAGAAACTGCGGAGGGGAGATTTGGATTTTGCCTTGATTGAGGGCGTTATCGACAAAGCCAGTTACCACTCTTTGCTCTTTTGCCGAGAGAGGTTCATACCTGTTTGCTCCCCAAGTTCAGCCTTGGCCGGTGAGACAGTTGAGTTTGCGGACATCCTGAGCTCTACATTGGTTGTCAGGGAAAGGGGATCTGGCACCAGGGAGATCTTTGAAAACATTCTGAAGCAGTACAACTACTCTCTAAGCAGCTTCCAAAACATTATTGAAATAGGCAACATGGCCGCCATTAAGCAACTAGTCGCCAGCAATTTAGGCATCACTTTTTTGTATGAGATCGTGGCAAGGAAGGAAATCTACCAAGGCGAACTAAGCCAAATTGACATTGCTGGATTTGAGATAACGAGGGAGTTCAACTTTGTCTTCCTCAAAGGCAGCGCATACGCCCCTCGGTATACCAGGTATTTCCAGATGATGAAGGACGCGTCGCTGTAAGTCACTCAAAGCGCACCAACTTCCAGCCCAGAAGGTATTGGAGTTCTCTCCTGTATGAGAGGGAAATGGCACCATCTGCACGAATGGATCAGGCAGTGTCCAGGTGGGACATAATAACGGGCAAAGGCGGGGCGGAGAGGCGATGGATGTTTTTGAGTTCACCGAAGCATATTACAAGTTCTTGGCGGTTGGTAAACAGGTGATGGATTCGATTGAGGAATCCTTTGCCGGTATGGAGGATGATCTTGAGGACGCTGGCATTGAAGTGAAGCGGCTTTGCTGGTTTGAACTGCATTTAGTCTGTCGCAATACCGTCAATATCTTCTTTAGAAGTGTGTTCTCCGGCGGCAAGCCCATATTAGAGGCAGGCGTTTTGTCTCACGATCAGTCCGGGCCTAGGCACAGTGTGATCTCGGCCAAGGCTCTCCTGCAAAGTCAACCCGGTTTGGTGTTCGAAGATCAAGGGGAGCGCAGTCTTGCGGAATGGCTGATCAGGGATGTGACCGGAGAAGTAATGCAGAGAGTTCTAGCGGACTTCAAACTGATTCCTTGTCACCAGACACATTCATTTTACCTCGTCGACAGAGGCAGTTGAGCTACCTATTCAAAACAACCCGACACTTGCAAGATCGTCTGCAGTGTCGGGTTTTTGCATGNGGTTGAGCAAATGAAAAGAGCTATNCCCGCTCCGCTACACAATGTGCAAGGAAATGTTCAGACTTTCTATGTGCTCGATCCATTCCCGGCTTATATCCTGCGCCTTATGTTGGAGCGAAAGGAAATGATAAAGCTCCGCGGTTCTGACCGCAGGGCTTTAGTATGTCGTACTCGACTCCTCGTAGATCACCTTAACCCTGATCACCCACAAGATTTCTCGCCCAATAGCCCGTACTGACAACGATTAGGCCCAATATGGCTTTCAGTACGTGAATNAGCTGACTGAGGGGATAGATGCCCTCAATGCCTAGGCTTACAAAATTGACTAAAGCGTAGGTGTAGGGCACACAGATGACCCAGATATAGACACTGTCGAAGGCCATGGTCACCAAAGTCAAGCCGCCAGAACGGATTGCAAAATAGCAGCAGTTGGCAATGGCTTGGAAAGGCATATAAAATGCGCTCGCCCGCATGAATGCTGTTGCAAGATCGCGGACTTCGATTTCTGTATTGTAGATCTGGGTCATCCATCCGGCGCTGATGGCCAGGATCACACCTAAGACGCTCGCGATCATGACAGAAAGGAAGAGCAGTTTCCAAACTTGTGCCTTGGCCAGCTCCAAATCGCCTGCACCTAGGGATTGACCAATCACAATCGCTACCGCGGTTCCTATGGAGAAAAAGAAGACGCCGAAGAGATTGGTGAAGGTAGAGGTGATATTCAAGGCGCCCACAACAGCCAGTCCTCTGGTTGACAGGATTTGCGTAATTGTGATCATCCCGGCTGACCAGAAAAACTCATTGACAAAGAGGGGCATCCCCTTAATCATGATGTTCTTCGCCAGGTTTTTGCCTATGCGGACAGAGCGGTAAAGGCCGTTTATGAAGGGAAAACGATCCAGGTTCCTGTGGACTACAATCGCTACAACCAAAAGCTCAGCAACGCGGCTGAAAACCGTTCCGAACGCTGCCCCTTTCACCCCCAGGGCTGGGAATCCGAGTTTCCCAAAAATCAAGACATAATTGAAGAACAGATTAACAAAGACCGAAATCACACTGGCCCGCATCGGAAGTACCGTTTCGCCCGCTTCCCTCAGCGCGCTGCTGTAGCCCTGAGCCAGAGCAAAGGGAAGCAACCCCCAGAGCATGATCTTGAGATATTCCAACCCATAAAGGAGCATCGCTGAACTGTCTCCGGGGTTTCCTTCCCCCTCTAAGTACAAAGAAAGCAGTTCGGTGGGCCACAGATTGAGTATAAAGATCGCCAGGGCAGTAATTGCAGCCGACACAAGCAGCCTGAAGCGTAAAGTCTCCCTGAATCTAGCCCAGTCTTTCGCCCCGGCAAATTGGGCGCCGTAAATACCGGCTCCAGACAGCGCCCCGAAAATGCTGATATTAAAGACGAACATCAGCTGATTGGCAATGGCNACGCCGGACATGTGGGTTGTTCCTAGGTAACCAACCATGACATTATCCAAGAGATTAACAAGGTTGGTTACTGTNTTTTGCACAATAACCGGGATCACGATGGCGAGTGCCATTTGATAAAACGCNCGATCTCCAATGAATTTGGCTTTAAAGCGGGGCCACATTCTTGTGGCTGTTAGGCTTTGCATCTGACTGCCTACCTTCCCTTCTGGATAGAACAAATAGGAGGTGCCCACATACGCCGAGGGCTCCTATCTTTTCGAGTAAAAATGCAAGAATAGGATATCACATTGTATCGGCAAAGACAATTGGAACTGCCTGACGTTGGTACGGTTTTCGGTTGACCCGCTGGATGTTATAATTAATACTGTCAACTTTGCAGGTTCTGCCTTAGTATCCATTTGTTTCAGGCTGTCACATTCGGTACACTGACATTGTAGAGAGGGGTCACCACTATGAGGCAAGAAACNGTGTTTCATTCTAGTGCAAAATGGATTTGGGGAAGCGGCAGCGATCCGCAGGAGATCAACCGCTATCAAGTATTCCGGAAGGACTTTACGGTTGATACGTCCGAGGNTAAGACTGANCTCTGNATTACCGCGGACAGCCGTTATGTGCTGTACTTCAACGGAGAGCGCCTAGGCCAGGGACCTGTCAGGAGCTGGCCTTCTGATCAGAAGTATGATGTTTATGATCTCACTTCACGGCTTAGGGAAGGCAAGAATACACTTGCGGTCTTAGTTCATTATTGGGGTGTATCCACCTTCCAATACATTGCCGGCCGGGGCGGTTTGCTCTGCCAAGTTGTGAACTGTAATGAGGAACAGGAAGAGATTGTGGCAGCCAGTGATGGCACTTGGTTAACTACAATACATACCGGCTATTCCCGCAAGACTCCCCGCATTTGCTGCCAATTAGGCTTTGAAGAGCAGTTCGATGCTGGCCTCGATTTACGGGATGCTGGGGGTCTGTGGTACGAAAACGATTATGCCGCTGATAACTGGGAACAAGCTGCGGTGATCGGAGACGTTGGAATGGAACCCTGGATTTCCCTATCGGAGAGGGATATTCCATTCCTTACTGAAGAAGCGCTCTACCCTGTGACAGTAAAGGGCCTTCAGGCTGTGAGGCCTATTCCTTACAGCTTCTCCTTTGATTTGCGGCAACTGTATTGCCCNGAAAAACGAGATACTAACTGGGAGAATTTAGTTGGAGCCCTGGTGTTTAACCTCGTTTCGCCTGAGGAGACGATGATTGATTGGCATAAGTTCGATGTATACGGCTTTGGCGGGCGGGTCTTTGTCAATGGCGAGGAGCTGGAAATTGACCTTTCCCTGGAGTGTCCAGTTAGACTGGCTAAAGGCGACAATTTGGTGGTGGTGGATTTGTGCGGTCCGTGGCATGATCTTTTCTATCCCTTTGGAGTCTGGACTGACCAGAAACTACAGTTCAGAGCACTAGAAGGGGCAGGAGGGGAGCAAGTCAGTTTTAACTATGTGCAGCCTGGCGATCAAACTTTGGAACCCTTGCTGCAGGCTAANAACGTAGATGAGGCTTTAGCCTTCACCCAGTATACTCTGGAGTCCGTTCCAGAAAGGGCCATTCTTGGCAACCTCTATGGAGAGACCAGTCGCAGAAAGGCAGTGGACACCGGTGTAGCTGTCGATAACCTGGATGTCCTCTGTGCTGCTAACCTGAGTGANACGGTGATTTATCCGGCTGAGTGCGGCTCTGATATCGAGATCTTGCTGGACTTTGGCAAGGAGGTAGTGGGTTTCCTCCAGTTTACTGTCTTCGGTGATGNTGGGGTAACTTTGGACTGGAACTGCTTTGAAGGGATTCAGGAAGGGCGCTGGCTTTATACCGATCGTTTGAACAATACGCTCCGTTATGTAACCCGCCAAGGTCGCCAATCTTTCCATTCCATTGTACGCCGCGGTTTTCGCTACGCGACCTTGACTATGCGCGGTTTGAAAAACCCATTNCGTATCAGCGANATTCGTCTGCTGCAAAACACTTATCCGATCAAGAACTCGCCAAGATTCAAAAGCTCAGATTATCTGTTGAACAGCATTTGGGAAGTTTGCCGTTACACCAGCAGGCTGTGCTCGGAAGACACCTATGTGGACTGNCCAGCCTACGAGCAGGCCTTTTGGGTAGGTGATGCCCGCAATGAGGGGCTTGTAGATTATTATGTCAACGGTGACTATCGCCTGGCTAAGCGCTGCTTGAAGCTCGTTGCCAACTCTTTGCGCCGCTCGCCTCTGCCAGAATCGCAGGTGCCCAGCGGCTGGCAGGAGATTCTTACTGCTTGGAGTTTATTATGGCTTCTGGCCTGCGACGAGTATTATCTGCATACGGGGGATCGCAATACTATAGAGGAAATCTATCCCGCTATTAGGCAGGCCTGTACTGCGTTTATTGAAGATTACTTAAATGAAGATGACCTCTTGGAGATAGAGGCCTGGAACATGCTGGATTGGGCCCCCATGGATACTCCCCGCCAAGGTGTAGTGACCCATCAAAATGCCTGGCTGGTTAGGGCGTTGAGGCAAATGGGCAGGTTGGCTCAGGTTCTCGGTGTGCCGACCAAGGATGAGGACAGCGCCAAGTTCCTCGCCTATGCAGACAGGATCCAAAATGCTATTAACAAACACCTCTGGAGTGAGAAACACGGAGCCTTCAGCGACTGCCGCCATGTGAACGGTGAACTGTCAGAGGTGATCAGCCAGCAGACTAATACAGTGGTCTACCTCTGCGATTGCGTTGATGGTGAGAGAAAAGAATCCCTTGCCAAAGCTGTTTATGACGCTCCTAGTGACTGGGTGCAGATTGGATCGCCCTTTATGATGTTTTTCAGCCTAGAAGCCCTAGTCAAGCAAGGCAGGTTTGCTGCCCTAGTTGACATGATTAGATATAACTGGGGTATGATGCTGGAACGGGGAGCGACGACCTGCTGGGAAATGTTTCCCGGGTTCGTGGAGGATCGCTGGACGCGCAGCCATTGCCATGCCTGGTCTGCAGCCCCTGGATATTTTCTGCCCGCTTATCAACTAGGTGTAAGGCCCCTAAAACCAGGTTTTACAGAGATTTTGATCAGCCCTGAACCGGTCGATCTCCTGTGGTGCAATGGTGTTGTACCAACTCCCCACGGGGATGTTGAAGTGAGCTGGAAGCGGGATGACGAGTTTACCATCTCAGTTGCATTGCCTGCTGCTGTTCCGTGCAAAGTTCAGCTGCCGGAAGGCGTGGAAAAGCCACGCATTTTTAAGGGGCAGGGAGAGTTAGTGCAAAATGAGATAGGCCGCTGGACCCTGCGGACTCTAGACTCTTTAGAGATTCAGCTGGCAGGGAAAATGGCCTAGCAAGGGTTGGACAGCGATTTCGATAATCGCTATATTGATCTAATTGATCGAGGGTCTGTCCCTTGGTAATGTGTTTTGCCACGCTTTCCAGAAGTTGCCTTCCTATGTGCATTAGGGAATACCCGAATGGCGTCGAATAGTATGCGAAGAAGCCAACACGCGACCATGTGTGTTGGCTTCCCCTTAGCCAGCCCATAGAAAGGAAGTGCGTAAATGAAACGCAAGTACTTATTTTTCTCATTTGCTATGCTACTTATTTTAATGCTAAGCGGATGTTTGAATTCTGGAAGCTCTCCGCAAGGTATGAAAGGCGGTACACTAAGCGGTCTGGTNCTGGACAGCAGCAGCGGCTTGAGCCTGTGGGGCGGACAAGCTGCCATCGCGGGCAAAAAGGTGCAAATTAGCGGCGGTAAATTTGAAATCAAGAACATCCCGGCTGGAACCTATACGCTGACTGTCTCTAAACCACATTACCAGGAGAAAAAGATCCAGGTGACCATAGACGGCAGAAGCAGCACAGTAGAAGTTAAGATGCAGCCCATTTACACCAAAGCCCATCTAGATCTCTTTGCCCGCTTGGTACATGCCGAATCTCGAGGTGAACCATACGAAGGGCAGGTTGCTGTGGCTGCCAGCATACTCAACCGGGTGCTGCATCGCAACTATCCCAACTCCCTCTACGGAGTGATCACACAGCGCGACAGCCGCGGCTATGCCCAATACTCACCTATTGATGACGGCTCGATCAACAGCCCAGCTGGTCAAAGTGCTAAGGATGCGGTGGCAGATGCCCTGGCCGGCTGGGACCCCTCCCAGGGGGCCACCGGCTTCTTTGCCCCTGCCAAAGTCCCTAATCGCAATAACTGGGTATGGAAGCAGACTGCCATTGTACAAATCGGCAATCACCTTTTCTTCCGGGCAAAAATCGACTAGGTTAACACCAAATTCGTCAAATTGATCGAGGGTCAGTCCCCAAACGGGAATCAATCTCATTTAAAGAAAAGCGAACGCTGATGATGTAAGGCTCTTCCCCTTCCGTCCAGTGTCCATAGGTCGTAGCTACCACCGTGCCGTCCGGAAGTACGCTTACTCCGGGGTATGTGCTGTCATCACCCTTATAATTTGTCTTCAGCCGCAGTCGATACTGGCCTTCTCTGCCTTGGCGGAGATCATCATAGGTGCCGACCCAAACCACAAAATCACCCTTGGTTGCGCTGAATTTTGCCATGTCGCGAAAGGCGATCACTAAACGGCCGTCCGGTACGTATCTGGCTGTATGCCGATCGCCCGTTAGCGAACTAGGCAACTGGCGCGGCTCAGTCCAGCTCTGGCCCCAGTCATCGCTAAAGCTGACCATGGAATTGAATGCCCTGCTGTTCTCCCTAAGGAGCAGAGCTAACTGGCGGCCGTCGGGCGACCAGACGGCCCCCGCCTCACAAAGCATGGCCTGGGGATGTTCAATAATCACCCTAGGCTTACCCCAGGTCAAACCGCCATCCTCGCTTTTTACTGCATAAACCCTCATTCCATCATTCTCGCCAGCAGGCGATCCCCAATGGAGATTGTCCCCGCCTTGAATAAAGCGCCCATCGTCATGGAAAAAAGCCAGGTAATGGCCGGGCTCTGGCAAGGCCACAACATCACTCATGGCGACTATGCCGCCAAAATCACCGATCCGCTCCAGTTCAGACCAGGTTAAACCCTCATCTTCCGAAATTGCTAGGCGGATGGGATAAAGGCCCGAAAAAACCCCCAATCGTCTTTTCCCTGCTGCATCAATCATCTCATAGATAGTAGGACATTCCCGGGAGGTTGACCAGCTGGCGGGGACGGGCAGCCTTTCGCTCCAGCTTTGACCCCCGTCTGTACTGCGCTTAAGTACAATCGGACCGCGTCCGTGCCCTTTGGGATACACTGCCAGAATCGTCTTTTGATCGTGCAGCAAGACTTGGGTTACATGGCCTAGATATTGACCCTCTTCCCGGTCTACTATAACTTGCCGCTCGAACTCCTGATCCAAATCGAAAAGGGGAAGGGATGATCGCCTAAGGCTAATGGATTTTTCCACCATAATATTACCTCCATATCAAAAAGTAGCATCGGCCTAGATTTGCAGGAAAACAGGCAGGCCGGATCAAACAGGACTTCCCAACTCTTTGGAGAACGACATACCAGCGGGATATACCAGCAGTATGTAGACTGTTCCGAAGAGTTAGTATGCGATTCGGTTTNAAGCTTTGAATATCCTGCCAGATTTCAAGATAGGGGAGAACGGACAGTGAACCTAAGAGAGTTAAGGGGGGGTAATTCCCCCTATTGCCACTCCATTCACCGAGTCCGGTGAGATTGACTTTGCATCACTAGCCCGCCTCAGTGAACATTTGCTGGCCGGCGGTGTCCATGGCATTTTTTGTCTAGGATCGACCGGGGAATGCGCTGTCTTTACGCCGGAAGAAAGTTTCAAAATCGTCCAGCATGTAGTCCAGGTTGTGGCAGGCCGGGTGCCGATCTTGGCCGGGATCACCGAAACCAGTACAAAAAGGGCATTACTCCTTGGCAAACTGGCGGCCGATGCCGGTGCGCAGGCGGTTGTACTGGCCCCTCCTTACTACCACAAAAACAGCCAGGATGAGCTTCTAGAACATTACCGGACGATAGCCCAGGAGCTGCCTGTTCCTGTTGTAGCTTACAATGTCCCTGTCTTGGTGAAAAATGCGCTTGAGCCTGCTACAATCGAGACCTTGGCCCGGGAGGGCAGCATCATTGCCCTGAAAGACAGCGGCGGCGATGCAAATATCCTGCGGGAATACTTGATGCGTACGGAGGATCTGCCTGGGTTCACCGTCTTGACTGGAATGGAGTTCTTAGTTGATACTGCTCTGCAGATGGGGGCCCATGGCTGTGTNCCCGGACTGGGCAATGTAGCCCCACGGGAATATGTTGAGCTTTTTAACCTGTCGGTTCAGGGGAATTATGGGCAGGCCCGCAAGGTGCAGGAACGCTTAATCAAACTCTTTGACATCTGTTACCAAGGATCTGCTAGAATTTCCGCATCTGCCTCGGCCTTGAGTGGGTTCAAATCTGCGTTGCGCTGGCTGGGAATAATTGAAACTGCGAAGATGGCGCCGCCCATGGGTTCCCTAACTGCTGAGGAAGAGGAAAAGGTTAGGGAGGTCATGGTATCCTTAGGCTTTTTGATAGAGTGAGGTCCGATTTTCACTGACGGCGAAGGGAGTTTGGAGATGAGCATGTTAGAGCAGGTACGCAACGGATTGATCGTTTCTTGTCAGGCTTTAGATGAAGAACCTCTTCACGGCCCAATGTTGATGGCTGCCATGGCCAGATCTGCAGCCCTCGGCGGCGCGGTCGGGATTCGAACCAATGGGGTACAAGAAGTTGAAGTAATCAGCAGACTGACTGGTTTGCCCGTGATTGGCATTCAAAAGGCCACAGATGGGCAGGGCAGGGTCTGCATCACGCCTAGTTTTGAGGCTGCTAAGCCCCTGGCTGAGGCAGGGGCCCGGATGATTGCCGTAGATGTTCGTCAAACAAGGCCCTTTGGCCAACCCCTTCCTGAGCTGCTGCCCAGGATCCGGGAGGAGCTGGGAGTTTTCGTACTCGCAGACTGCCAGACCTTGGCCGATGCGGAAAATGTAGCTGCCATCGGCGTTGATGCTCTAGCTCCGACTTTTGGGTTTAAGGAAAATGAACTTGGTATTGAGCCGGATTTCGCCTTGCTCAAAGAAATGCTTAGACTTGGTATGCCAGTTATTGCGGAAGGCGGATTTTGGACAGCTGAACAAGTGGTTAAAGCCTTTGAACTGGGGGCTTGGTCGGTAGTGGTGGGCAGCGCCATAACAAGGCCTATGGAAATTACCAAGCGCTTTGTGCGGGCGATTCGGAGCCTTTCTCCCGATCGACCTTACGAAAAATGATTAATTTGATCCATTTGATCGAGGGAGTGTCCCGGTAATTAGGAGGATGTGCATNATGATTCCAATTAACACGACCAGAGAAGAGAAAGTTCAGATTATCAATCGCATCAAGATCTTTTTTGAGGAAGAACGCTCAGAAGCCATAGGTGACCTGGCCGCAGAACACCTGCTGGATTTTATGCTGGAAGAACTGGGACCTTACATCTACAACCGGGCCATCTACGATGCCAGGCTATTGGTGGACGAGAGATTTGCCCAGCTTGAAGAAGATCTCTACACCCTGGAAAGACCNCTAAGAAAGCGTTAGCACTTGAACTCCCCCACGAAAAAGAAACCAGGGTGAGCCCAGCTTCCGATATCCGTCAAATTGTATGGGGGCCTGTCCCTCTAGAGGAGATCTACCTTGAAATGTGGAATGGAACNCAAAAGTGCTCATACTCTGTAACAACCGAGAAAGGCAGGTGGTTCATATCTCATCCGTAGTCGGGAGACTCTGTCCCCGTTGTCAAACCCCCATTGAAGAAGGGGCCGTTATCAAGATTTGTGCCGAATGCCATACCCCGCAGCATGCGGAGTGCTGGGATGCTGCCGAAGCCTGTTCAGTTTATGGCTGTGCAAGCCGGCACAGCGGACCTGCGCAACTTGCAGGCGGCGGAGATGAAACAAAGATTTGTCCTTATTGTGGTGAGACCATAAAGGCAGTCGCCATCCGCTGTAAACACTGCCACAGCAACTTGGAGCCTCCTGCCCAAGAACCGCATTTTCAAGAGGATGATTACACCCAGGAGCCCTTGGTATCCGGCGCTTTTCGTCAGGGCTGGAAGGGATTCACTGAGCATGTTGGCCTTTTGATCGGAGCCCAGGTCTTTGTGGCCTTGGCGCCTTTAGTCATTCATGTGCTGATTGTGCCCTTGCTGTATGGCGGATACAGATACAGGACCTGGCACTATTACTCGCACCGTCCCGGGATGTTCATTCTAAGCCTCCTTGGCGCTTTCATTTCGATTTGGCTGTCGATAGGCATGTTCAGGATTCATCTCAACATCGTTGATCGGCGGCCGGTCGAGTTCAATGACCTGTTTTCCGGCTTAGATCGCTTTTGGGCCTTTTTAGGTGTCTCCATCTTAACAGGCCTAATCGTAGGTCTAGGAACCATGATGCTGGTCATCCCGGGCCTGATTCTCTACGTCTATTTATCCTTTACGTTCTTACTGGTTGTAGACAGAAGGCTTGGCCCTATAGGTGCTATCGGGGCGAGCTTTCGCCTAGTGCAGGGTTCCTTTTGGCCTATTGTCGGTTTCAAGCTCCTGGCCTTGCTGATCAATGGGCTGGGGGCAATGCTTTTCAGGATCGGCCTGCTGATTACTATCCCTCTCACATCCCTAGCCTTCGCCTATCTGTACCGGCGCCTGCAAAAAGCTAACTAAAACAATGGACGCAAACAAATAATCTAAGCACTAAAAGGCACCCGGCACTCATTTAGGTAATCTAAACTGCTTGTCGCGGTGTCTTTTTATCTTTCCCTGCTGCTTTATACGCCGATTATTTCATCAGTTGCGATCTGGTCTCAGGCAAGCGACTTTGCCGGTATCAGTTCTATCAACCAATAGTTGAGGAGTCTAGACAGTATTTTGATCTTCTCTAAGTGGAAAGGCTATCTACAAAGGCTATCTAGAAAGGCAGGCTGCCCTTGACCCCAAGACAGCCTGAAAGGAGGGCTTGCCGTGCTCCAAAACGATCTCTTAGCCGGTGCAGTGCTGATTATCTACTACATAGTCGGCCTTGTACCTATTCCCCTCATGCTCAAAGCCTGGTCCAAAGTGCCCCATGAGGTGATTCGCAAGCTGCAGCATGTAGCCTACAGCCTCTCTGTCTTTATCTTGCTCCGCCTGTTCAGCACCTGGTACATGGCGGTGGCAGGAGCTTTTTTGCTGGTTGTCTTAGCCTACCCGGCCCTTTACCTTCTGGAGAAGACCGCCCTTTACAAAAAGCTTTTTGTGGACCGGGCAGAAAGAGGCGGCGAGCTGCGCAAGCAGCTGCTCTACGTGCAGCTCTCCTTTGCCATCCTGATCTTCCTCTTTTGGGGCCTGCTGGGGGCCAAGTGGCAGTACATAGTGGCGGCAGCTGTGATGGCCTGGGGCTTTGGCGATGCCGCCGCCGCACTTGTGGGCAAGTTCTTTGGCAAAAGAACCATCATCCACCGCTGGGTGGAAGGGGTGAAAACCCATGAGGGGCTGGCTGCCATGATGCTGGCAGCGCTGATCGCGGTCTTCTTCACTCTGCTCTTCTTAAGCGATCTCTCCTGGTATATCTGCCTGACTGTATCTCTAATCGTGGCACCCATCTGCGGGGTAGTGGAGCTTTTCTCCAAGCGGGGCAGCGATACCCTGACCATTCCCCTTGCTGCGGCGGCAACCGCCTTTCCTTTGGTCATTCTCCTTTCCTACCTGGGCTGGTAACAGGAGAGAAGCGGGATAGGGAGAATACTACCACCATAGACAATATGAAGGGTGGAGCCTAATGGAATACAAGATCGATGCCCGCAGAATCCAGCTCATGAAGGTGGAGTATGATGCCTTCACCGAAGATGAACTGAGGGAGCCCGAGTTAGATGTTGTCGGAGATGTGGAGATCGTTGCTGAGGAAGATGAGGCGCTGCATGTAGTTTGGGACTTATACCTGGATTTTGAACCCATCATGAGGGCTCGGGCAGTATTTATGAGCATCGTGTATTGGGACGGTGCAGGTTCCCCTGATCTGGACGATCTGATTGCAGAAACTTGCTATCCGGTACTGGGGGAATTTTCCCAGCTGGTTGGCACCCTGTCTCGGTCAGTTACCGGTACGCCCCTGGTGATGAGCCAGGAGCAGCTGATGTTCATCGCCTGGGGCCTGGGCGATGATGACGAAGAATTGCCTTTCTAGGTTGTGCAGCAGCGGTTATAAAGATTCCCTATGAAAAAATGTTTTTCATAGGGAATCCCTTTCCCGAAGCAATTTTTCTTTAAATTGATTGTTCCCTAAGGAAAAGAGTGTAAAATGAAAGCAGAAATAAAAGGGGGCCCGGTATGCTTTTTCCAAAATCTGAACTCCAGTACTCACGCACCAGAATTTCCAGGCAAGACGGCAGCTATTACGATGTGGCAGAAGTTATCGCCCCAGATCCCGCCAAGGTGGAGTTTCACAAAGGAATCAGCTCCGGAGCCCAGTTCAAACTGGATGACATAGGCCAGCTCAGAATGTTGAAGGCGCAGAGCAGGGGTGTCAAAAACCCTGTGGTTTTGGTNTGGGATGCCTACGGCCATGATGAAGCGATGACCGAGATCGCTCTGGCTAAACACGGGCAGCACACAGACTTGGTCCCGGTCAGCAAAAACGCCTATATTACACGCCACCTCCGCAGCCTGGTGAGATCCTGCAACTATCTGATTAAAGAAGGGCGCCTGGCGGTTAAGGAGCTGAAAAGCAACCGGGACGCTGAGGTGCAAAGGCTTTTGGATCTTCTCTATGCAGAAGAAAGGATAAAATTGTATCAAGGAGATCCGGCCCAGTCCTTAGAAGAAGTATATGCCAATTTTGACCCTATGAAGGATGTGGTCGCGGTGGGTAAAATCGGCTTGCCCTCCTTCCACGGCCGAACCTTCGATTTTCCCGTTGTTTTTAACACTTCGTACTTCCTCTTTGAAGAGGAGGATTATATAAGTGAGTTTT
>JGI24707J26582_10001891_pt1 | contig 16130 bp, 10 predicted proteins | sample BioPla1DNA1_FD_26582 | JGI IMG/M metagenome (IMG submission 26582) | reverse complement strand
TTTATTAGTGTCTCAAAGTTATAAACAAACATTATTTATNGGTACTGTATTATCTGTTTTATCGGTTTGGATTGGACTCTATGCTACTTATTTAATTCCCACCAGTCTAAAACCTGGTAGTATGATTGTATTAACATCAATTCTCTTGTTTATATTTACCGTAATTTATAAAGTTACTTTAAAAAATCGTAAAGTTAATGTATAATGTTTAGTAGAGTAAATCGTTGATAAGGAGTAGTAGTTAGGACCTTTAATACAATAGCGAAAGGGAATTGGTGGAAGCCCTGTATTAAAATCTAATGAATTCGCCTTGGAGAGAAGCTAATCACTTCCGCGTGGCAGCGTTAACGCCTAAGAGCATTTTCTGTAGAAAATGAAACAGGATGGTACCGCGCTTGTCGTTCCTGGCAAGGGTGGTTTTTTTTATTGAGGAAGGGAGTTCAGTATGGAATTAAAAGATATCTTAGAGTTAGCCTTAGAGGAAATCAAGGAAAGCGAAGATTTAAATACACTAAATGAATTACGAATAAAGTATATAAGTAAAAGAGGTTTAGTTTCACAAGCTATGCGAAAAATGCGTGATTTACCAGATGAAGAGAAACCGGAATTTGGTAAAATGGTTAACCAAGTTAAATCAAAAATTGAAACCGTCTTAAAGTCAAAACAAGATGAACTTAACGAAATCAAACTCATGTTAGATATGAAACAAGAAGCAATCGATGTAACGCTTCCAGGTAATGACTATAACTATGGAGTACGAAACCCACTCATTATGATTCAAAGACAAATCGAGAAAATCTTTAGGGAAATGGGTTACTCGATTGTGGAAGGTGATGAGGTAGAGTTAGATCTCTATAATTTTGAGCGTGCGAATATACCAAAAGATCACCCTGCAAGAGAGATGCAAGATACTTTTTATATTGACGAAAACCGTTTATTAAGAACGCATACTACATCTATTCAAACGCGTGCTTTGGAGGAATATGCACCTCATATTCCTGTTAAGGTGGTTTGTCCTGGAAAAGTGTATAGACGGGACGATGATGATGCGACACATTCTCATCAATTCTTCCAGATGGAAGGACTAGTCATTGGGAAAGAGATTACTTTGAGTGATTTAAAAGGAACTTTAGCTCTTTTTGCGAAAGAAATGTTTGGTGAAACAAGAACCATTCGTTTTAGACCCTCTTACTTCCAGTTTACAGAGCCTAGTGTTGAGGTAGATGTTTCCTGTCCATTCTGTGATGGGGAAGGGTGTTCAATTTGTAAACAATCAGGTTGGATCGAAATATTAGGTGCTGGGATGGTTCATCCTAAAGTTTTAAAAATGGCCGGATATGAAGATGAAGAACTAACGGGATTTGCGTTTGGAATTGGTGTAGAACGTATTGCGATGTTGAAATATGGTATTGATGATATTCGTTCATTTTATATTAATGATCGTCGCTTCATTGAACAATTCAAACGATATGAATAGGAGGATTATATGTTATTAAGTAGAAAATTATTAAACAAATATGTGGATGTATCAGATATTGATACTGATACACTGTGTAAAAAACTAACGGAAGCTGGCTTTGAAGTAGAAGGTGTTAGTAATGTAGTCAAAGGAACAAATCTAGTGGTGGGTCATGTTTTAACATGCCAAAAACATCCGGATAGTGACCATCTATCCGTTTGTACCGTTGACATCGGGGAATCCATCGAACAAATCGTATGCGGTGCACCAAATGTTGCGCAAGATCAAAAAGTTATAGTAGCCAAAAACGGTGCCGAATTACCAGGTTTAACCATTAAACCTACTAAAATTCGCGGTGTAGAATCGAATGGAATGATTTGTTCTTTAGCTGAATTAGGCGTAGAAAATGATCATGAAGGTATTCATGTTCTAGAACAAGGAAATCCTGGAGATGATGCAAAAGTGGCGCTTGGAATCGATGATGAGATTATTGACATTGATTTAACGCCTAATCGATCAGATTTTTTAGGAATGTTTGCGGTTGCGAAAGAGGTAGGTGCTATTTTTAAAAGAGAAGTAAACCTACCAAAATTTGATGGCGCAAGTCATGTTGGTAGTGAAACCAGCTTAAAGATCAATTCAGATACTGAAAAATGTTCTTATTTCAGTGGTAAGGTAATCAGTGAAATTACAATTAAGGAATCACCAGATTGGATAAAGAATGCATTGAATGCTTCCGGTATTCGATCTATTAATAATGTGGTAGATATTTCTAATTTAGTCATGTTAGAGACGGGACAACCATTACATTTTTATGATATTGATTTTTTAAATAATCAAACTTTAAATGTTAGAGACGATTTAGAAACAACCGTAAAAGCTCTTGATGATAAAGAGTACTTAATACAAAAAGGGGATCTCGTCATCATGAATGAAGATACCCCAGTTGGTATTGCTGGGATTATGGGTCTGGGCAATTCTATGATTCATGAAAAGAGTCGTGGTCTTATTATAGAAGTCGCAAGTTTTGATATGGTTTCCGTACGTAAAACGGCGAATCGGTTAGGATTAAATACGGAAAGTTCTCAGAGATTTTCTAAACCAATGGATCCTCTTGCGCCCACTAAAGCCATGGATCGTGCCGTCCAATTATTAATTGAATATGCAGACGCAAAAAGTTTAGAAAAGACCGTTACATACGGAGGAATTGAATATATTCCTAAAACAGTCGCAGTTAAGTTTAGTAAAATAAACAATTATCTTGGTACTGAACTATCAAAAGATCAAGTGATGGATGTATTTACACGACTAGATTTAAATCCGAAATTGGACCATGATATTATTACATGTCATATTCCCTCTTATCGAAATGATCTAAATTATGATGTTGATTTAATTGAGGAAGTCATTAGGATTATTGGATATGACATTTTAGAGGAAACACTACCAAAAATGGATATGACGGCAGGTTCATTAAACAATCGTCAAGAAATTATTCAACAAATTGAATCTATTTTATTAGGTTTTGGTGGCTATCAAACTTTAACCTACACNCTTGTAAATNATGAAATGACACAAGGATTCGANGCTTTGTCTGATCCTATTCGCTTAATGAGTCCAATGAGTGATAATCGCGCTTATTTACGTACACAATTATGGCCATCACTTTTAGAAACGGTGGGTTATAATAATGCACGTCGCCAAACTTCTGGTTTGTATTTCGAAATTAGTAAATTATATACAGATAAAGCCAATCAAGAAAGATTAGTTATAGCAGGTCATGGTCAGTATCCGAAAGAGAACTGGAAGAAGGAAACAATTGATCTAGATTTCTATGCGCTCAAAGGGATGTTTATAGAAATGATGGATCATCTAGGGTTCACTTCAAAACGCATTTCATTTGTGGCAGAAGAATTTGATAAAGATGCATTTCATCCTTATAAAACAGCTTCAATTTTACTGGATAGAAAACGTATTGGGGTTTTGGGACATTTACATCCTAAATTACTTAGAGAAAAAGATTTAAATGATCTCGTAATTTTAGAAGTTGCGTTGGATGAGATTATTGAAAAGAAAAAAGCTAACATTAAATCCAATCCAATTAGCCCATACCCAAATGTGAAAAGAGACTTATCGATATTATGCGATAAATCAATAGTGGCCGAAGCATTAATTTCAAGCATAGAGAAAAGCGCAGGTCGACTCTTAAAGGATATTAATGTATTTGATGTTTTTACTTCTAAAGATTTAGATAATAAAAAATCAATTGCGATTGAAGTTGTGTTAGGTGCTGATCATACGTTGAGTGAAGAGGAAATTCAAAACACAATGAATAAAATTACCAACAATTTAGAAACAAATCTAAATGTCACAATTCGTTAGGAAGGAAGTTTAAAATGGGAAGAGCTTTTGAAGTAAGAAAAGAAGCCATGGCTAAAACAGCTGTTAAAAAAGCTAAAGTATATTCTAAATATGGAAAAGAAATTTATATGGAAGCGAAAAATGGTGTGCCTGATCCGGAAATGAACTTGAACTTAAAACGAATCATTGAACGGGCAAGACAAGATCAGGTCCCAAATGATGTAATTAATCGAGCGATTGAAAAAGCAAAGGGAAACTCAGTTGAAGATTACCATGCCGCACGTTACGAAGGGTTTGGTCCGAATGGGTCAACCTTCATCGTGGAATGTCTAACGGATAATGACAATCGTTCCGTTAGTGAAGTGAGAAACGCCTTTACGAAATCAAATGGTAAGATGGGTGTCAGCGGTTCTGTAATTCATGGTTATGATCATGTAGGAGTTTTAGGTTTTCAATTTGAAAATGAGGAACTCATTTTGGAAACCCTTTTTGAAGAAGAGATTGATCTTGAGGATATTGAAACAGTTGATGGACAAATGACCGTCATCGTCAATCCTAAAGACCTCTATAAAGCGAAAGATGCCATTGAGTCAGTGGTTGCCGATATAGAGTTTGATATAACGCAACTTACGTATCTTCCACACGATACTGTAGAACTGAATACGAAAGAAGACCAAAAAATGTTTGAGAAACTTATCGACATGTTGGATGATTGCGAAGATGTTCAAGATGTATATCATAATATAGTCCTAAAGGATTAGGAGGTTAATATGAATTCAATATTAAATCCCTTTATAGATGAGTTACACTATTACAATACAACTTTAGAATTTATGACCAGCATTGAAGAGTATATAGATGCTGATACGATGAAAATGTTATTATATTCTGAACGGATTATTACTTTCAGGGTGCCATGGTTACAAGATAATGGAAAATTAGAGGTCAATTATGGGTATCGCGTACAACATAGTTCTGCCTTAGGCCCTTATAAAGGTGGAATTCGATTTCATCCAAGCGTTAATTTAGATATACTCAAATTCTTAGCTTTTGAACAGACCATGAAAAATGCTTTGACGGGGCTACCNTTAGGGGGAGCGAAAGGTGGAGCTGACTTTGATCCTCATGGAAAATCAGACCATGAAATCATGCGATTTTGCCAAAGCTACATGAATGAATTATACAAATATATTGGGGCCACAACTGATATTCCAGCTGGAGATATTGGAGTTGGTAATCGAGAGATTGGTTATATGTTTGGACAATATAAAAAGTTAATGAATGTATTTGAGGGTGTATTTACAGGTAAGGAACTTCATTTGGCAGGACTTGATGGAAGAATGCAAGCAACTGGCTTTGGACTTATATATATTACAGAAAGACTCTTAAACACGTATGATGATACGATCCAAAACAAGAGAGTAATTATCAGTGGTTCAGGTAAAGTTGGTCTATACGCCGCTTTAAAAGCCCAACAAATGGGAGCGATAATTGTTGCGATGAATGATAGTTCCGGTACGATTGTAGATGAAAACGGGATTGATGTTGATAGACTAATCCAGTATAAAATGATCGAAGGTAAATCTATTCGAGATTATTGTCTAGCCAGTACCCAAATTTTGGGTAATGTTAAAGATATATGGAATATTCCTTGTGATATTGCATTACCATGTGCTACGCAAAATGAACTTGATGAAAATGATTTAGAAAAATTAACAAAAAATGGCTGTAAGGTGATTGCAGAGGGGGCCAACAAACCACTAACCCAAGATGCTGTAAAAGCTGTTTTAGAAACGGATATACTGTACCTTCCAGGTAAAGCAGCCAATGCTGGTGGCGTATTAACTAGCGGTATAGAAATGATGCAAAATGCACAGATGGATGTATTCAATTTTGAATACGTCGATAAACGTCTCAAAGAAATGATGGAAGATTTGTTTGATGCAATTCAAACAAAGGCTATAGAAATCAATGATTCAAAAAACTATCTTAAAGCTTCTAATCTATTAGCTTATGAGAAACTTAGTAAGGCCATAAAGAGCCAAGGAATAATATAAAGACTTAACTTAATTGTTAAGTTTTTTTTGTGTGAAATGTACATATACAAAAGATAGGATCAAGAATTATACTAATACTAGCGAGAGGAAGATGAGAATGAAAAGTAGTATAAGATTATCACCCTTAATTAGTGATGGTATGGTTATTCAAAGGAATTCAGATGTCAAGATTTGGGGAAGCGCAAAAAGAGATGATAGTATATCTCTTTCTTTTAAAAATCAAACATATTTTACTAAAACTGATGAACATGGTAATTGGGAAATTATGTTAAGTAATCTTAAACATGGAGGTCCATATGATATGGTGATTGAAACATCAAATGAATCAGTCACTATAAAAGATATCTTGGTTGGAGATGTATGGCTGTTAGGGGGTCAGTCCAACATGGAGTTGCCTATTTCTAGAACATTAGATTTGTTTGAAAATGAAGTGAAAGAAGCAAATAATAAGTATATTAGACAATTTTCTGTACCACAAAAACATTCATTTGATGCACCATTAGATGAAATTGATCAAGGTGAATGGATAAAAGTAACACCAACTCATGTTTTAGAGTTTAGTGCAGTAGGATATTTCTTTGCGAAGGAAATTTATAAAGAATATAAAATTCCCGTAGGTTTAATTCATACTGCAGTAGGTGGAACACCTGCCGAAGCTTGGATTAAAGAGGAAAGCCTCAATAAATTTGTACGATTTAAGGAAGAGTTCATAAAATGCAAGTCAGAAGTTTATGTGAACGAAATTAAAAATAAGGATGAAAGACTCCAACATGAGTGGTATTCTCGTTTAAATCAAAAAGATCCAGGTCTTAAAGGCGTTTGTTGGTATGAAAAACGGTATGATGATACAAATTGGGACACGATTAATATGCCTAATTCTTTTAAAAACACGGAAATCGGAGATTTAAAAGGTACAATATGGCTTAGAAAAAAAATACATATTCCAAACCATCTCATGGGAAAAGACTTGAAAATGTACTTAGGAACACTAGTAGATGGAGATGAGACCTACTTTAATGGTGTAAAAATTGGCGAAACGGGTTATCGATATCCACCCAGAAGATACATTATTCCAAAGGAGATTGTCAATGAAGGAGAAAATATTATAACCGTTCGCTTGATCATAACCGAGAATACGGGTGAGTTCATTGAAGATATGCCTTATTATATTGAGGATGAGAGCNTACCATTATCAGGTACTTGGCAATATAAAGTCGGCGCAATCACTGAATCTGCACCAAGCATGACTTTTTTTAATTACAAACCTGTAGGTATGTATAACGGCATGATTCATCCACTTAGAAATTTTTGTATAAATGGTGTATTGTGGTACCAAGGTGAATCGAATACGGGAAATCCATTTGACTATAAAGAATTATTTACACAGGTAATTAACGATTGGAGAGAAACATTCAAGGAACCTGAATTACCCTTTTACTATGTGCAATTGGCTAATTTCATGGAAGGTAATCTAGAACCAGTTAAAAGTGAGTGGGCTTACTTACGAGACCAACAACGTCAAGTACTGGATGTTAGAAATACTGGTATGGCAGTAATTATCGATGTAGGTCAAGCAAATGATCTTCATCCTCAAGATAAGGAAACGGTTGGAAAACGTTTAGCTCTAATTGCCAAATCTAAAACATATGGCGACAAACTCGTATATAGTGGGCCTTTATATGAAAAAATGGAGATTATAAATTCTAAAGTTCATCTCTATTTCAAGCATATAGGAAGTGGGCTGATTAAGAATGGTGAATCCTTAAATCAATTCACAATTTGTGGTGAAGATCATNTTTTTGTTAAGGCAAAAGCTAAAATTGAAGACAATAAAGTTATTGTCTACCATGAAACTATTTCGGATCCGATCGCCGTTAGATATGCATGGGGTGATAATCCAATTGGCGCCAATTTATATAATAAGGAAGGTTTACCAGCATCACCATTTAGTACTCATGATTTCGGAATATAAAAAAGGCAGAAATGCCTTTTTTACTTTAAATTAACTTTCTAAGTTTTGTACAGTCTCAACTAATTTAGTTTTAGCTAGTTTCATTATTTGTCTGTATAAAAGCGTAATAAGCAATATGCTTCCTATTGATACAAGCATCAAAGTGATCCACGATTCAAAGGTCGTTGCGATAAGAATTAGTAGCACTGGTACAAACATAAAAGGGAGGACTACCAAAACCTGTTTGAAGTTTCCTTTGATGGCTTGTTGTTCTGTATCCCATGACAAAGATGGGGAGTAAACATCAACAAGTATTCCCGTTAATACTACTACTAAGATACCTAGTATAGTTCCAATACCAAACATAATCACAGTTATTATTCTTGGTTTAAGAATAATTGTAGCTGCAATGATTATTAATAAAGGAAGAAAAGATGAAATAAGAATGGATAGCAGTGCTTTTGCTTTGATTAGATCTGTCAAAGATAATGGCATGCTGAGAAATCGTTTCATTTGTTTTCCTTCTCGCGAGATTGCCGTATTACTACTAGATTCGAAATTAGAAATTAAAAATCCAAGTGCAAAACCGATTGATAAAGCAATCTGTATATGGTCGATTGTACTCACTGCATAAAACAATTCATGGAAATGATAGGATACTTCATTTATGATATTTCCAAGATTATCCGGCATATCAGTAATTAAAATTGGTACAATTCCTACTATAGGAATGATGAATATTGGTGAAAAGTAATTGATCACAAAAGCAGGTGTTCTCAAAATATTTTTAATATCAATTTTTAGAAAATTTATGATTTTCGAATCATTAGTCAGATAAGCGTCACGTTTTGTGCGGTTTAATCGTTTCTTTTTAGAACTACTCTCAGTAATACTTAAGACGCCTTCAAAATAAAATGATTCAGTGATATAAAGAATCACAAATAGAGTCGTAAGAGAAATTACAAAAATCGCGAGAATTGGCAACAATCTAGTCTGAATAATACCTTGAGACAAGTATTTAGAAGTTGGAAAAAACAAGTCAAAATATTGATATGCAGTATTATCCATATTCATAATAGCGTTCATGAGTCCTTCAATCTTTTCGGGGTCACTGGATGCTGCACCTGATGAGATACCTATAAAAAAGATCGGAATAAATACTAAACCAAAAGTTAAATACATGAATAAATCTTTGTTTTTAAAAAATGGAATAAACCTCATCAATATAACTACGATTAATATGGAAACTGCTAGAGGAATAATAGGTACGATGAGTAAAGATAAAAAGGTTAGAAGAATAAATAAAATATCCGGATGCACTTTAATCATAAAAATAACAATACCCGGTAAAATCATAAATCCAAGTCCAATTAAAGAATGGATGTAGGCCGTCACAAATTTCGCTCCAATAATTTCCCATGATCTAAATGGCATGGCCAGGTAGTTCTGAATATCCTTACTGAAGTAAAACACGCCCGGAGTTGAGAGAATGGAAAAATAAAGAGTTACGACCGGAGTTATTAGAAACAGTAGATGAATAAGTAAATTCGTTTGATTAATTTTAATAAAAGAATCAATTAGATAGCTAGAGGGTATCGCAATAATACCCAACAAATAAATGATTAGAAATCCAACTAAAAGTTTCTTGCCGATTAATTTAAGTTTAGTATCGCTTTTTTTGAAATTCAAGTTTTGCGAAAAGTCATCAGAAGCTGTCTTCAAATTTATTTTGACAAGAGAGAAAAATCGCTTCATATTTTGGTCACCTCAAGAAAGATCTCTTCGAGAGATAAATCTGGATGCTTGGCTTTAAGTGCTTCTAAAGTTCCTTGATAAAGAATGGTCCCTTTATTAATGATCACAATTTGATCGCATAGTTTTTCAGCGACTTCTAAAACATGAGTGGAAAATAGCACGGATTTGCCTTCTTCCGTTCTTTTTTTCATGATTTCCTTCAAATTAAATGACGACTTGGGATCAAGTCCAGTAAGGGGTTCGTCTAAGATTAGAATATTAGGATCATGAATTAATGTTCCAATCACCATTATTTTTTGACGCATTCCATGGGAATATGAACCAATGCGATCACTTAATGCATCTTCAATGTCTAATAGTTTTGTATAGTATTCAATTCTTTGAATTTTTGTCTCTTGATCTATGCCGTATACATTTGCGACAAAATTTAAATATTCAATTCCTTTTAATTTCAAAAAAGAATCTGGACTATCTGGCACAAATCCAAACTGTTTTTTGGATTCAATTGGATCTTCTAAAGTATTAATGCCATTGATATAAATATCACCTGTATCTTGTTTTAAAATACCTGTAATCATATTAAGTGTGGTAGTTTTACCGGCACCGTTAGGCCCAATAAAACCAACAATCGTACCTGGTTCTACTCTAAATGAAATATTATCTACGGCCACAAATGTTTTATTGTATGTTTTTGTGATGTTCTCTATTTTTATCATAGTACCTCCTTTACATCCATTTGATCTTATTTTCAGTTCCATTCTTGATTCTTTCAATATTTTCTCGATGTCTCCATATAACAATAATTGTGATTATGGAGAATGCTACACTAATGGTATAATTAGATTGCGTAGTAAATAGAAAGATACTTGCAGAAACTAGACTTAACATTGCGGATAGTGAAACCATTTTAGTAAAAAATAGTAACACAAAGAATATGACCAGTGGTAAAATGAATTGTACAACTGGTTGGNGGGTAATAAATAAGTTAATTCCCAGCAAAAAACCAAATGCCGTTGAAACGGCTTTTCCCCCTTTGAAATTCGCGAAAATGGGGAAACAATGTCCGAAAGTCGCGAAAAATCCGGCATAAATAACGGCCTCTTTCGCAAAAAGGCTTGTGATAATCATGGCGATGGTAGCCTTCAAAACATCCAATATCGATACCGCAATACCGGCTTTTGCGCCTAAAGTTCTCCCGGCGTTGGTACCACCTAGATTCCCTGAACCATGTTCCCGAATATCTGTGTTATAAAAAACCTTACCTATGACTAAGGCAAATGGTATTGAACCAATTAAATAACCCATTAAACTGGATATAAGTATTTGCATAATTTCCACCTCATGCTTTATTTTACCATCTTTTTAGAATCAATTACATAATTAAACGAATTTTTTGTTATAATACAAATGATTGAGAGGAGTATTGCTTTGACATATAGTGCATCAAGTATAGAAATATTAGAAGGTTTAGAAGCCGTTCGGAAACGCCCCGGTATGTATATTGGGTCAACTGACCAAAAAGGTCTTCATCATTTGGTATGGGAAATTGTTGATAATGCAATTGATGAAGCGTTAAATGGTTATGGTAAACGCATTACAATTACTATTTTAGATGATTTAGAAATTGCCATACGTGATGAAGGTCGCGGAATGCCTGTAGAAAAACATAGTAGTGGTGTTTCTGCTTTACAGGTGATTTTTACTGTGCTTCATGCTGGGGGTAAATTTTCCAGTGAGGGAGGATATAAAACCAGTGGTGGATTGCATGGTGTAGGAGCGAGCGTTGTAAATGCGTTAAGTGAAAACTTGGAAGCTAAAGTTTACAAAGCGGATGGGACTTACTCGATGTTGTTTGAAAATGGCGGTAAAAACATTGGAGAATTAAAAAAATCAAAAGACATAGAACCACAAGGGTCTTACGTACGTTTTAAGGCTGATGAAACGATTTTTAAAAATGTTCGTTTCAGCTTTCAAACTATCTGCGAAAGAGTTCAAGAATCAGCCTTTTTACTTCAAGGAATTGAATTTATAGTTGAAGATAAACGAACACAAGATATTCAAACATATATTTATCATGATGGATTGAGCGCCTTTATGGATTATATTCACGAAGGTACAGAGGTTTTAAATGAAACGATTCTCTTACAAGGTAGCCAAGATAACATAGATGTGAAAATTGCACTTCAATATAATGATGGATATAGTGAAGATGTATATTCGTATGTTAACTTGGTTAGAACTACCGATGGCGGAAGTCATGTGGTAGGATATAGGGCCGGTCTAACCAAAGTTATTAATGAGTATGCAAGAAAACACGGTGTATTAAAAGATCGAGATAAAAATTTCGAAGGTGTGGATATACGTGAGGGACTTTCAGCCATAGTATCAGTTTCAATCCCTGAAGATTTACTGCAATTCGAAGGACAAACTAAGGGGAAATTGGGAACGCCTCAAGCTAGAAACGTGGTTGAATCTGTTATTTTAGATCAATTACCTCGCTTTCTTGATTTGAATCATGAGACTTCAATGAAGATACTAGGCAAAATTGAAAAGTCTGCCTCAGCAAGAATAGCAGCTAGGAAAGCTCGTGAACGTGCGCGTAAGACTAAAGGCAATAAAATTGAAAAATTACTTTCAGGAAAGTTAGCCAATGCCCAAACAAAAAATAAAGCCAAAAACGAATTGTTTTTAGTGGAGGGTGATTCGGCTGGTGGAAGTGCCAAGCAGGGACGAGATTCTTCTTTTCAAGCTATCTTACCTTTAAGAGGAAAAGTTTTAAATACGCAAAAAGCTAAAATAGAAGATATTATTAAAAATGAAGAGTTGAATACGATTATTCATACTATAGGTGCTGGTATGGGTAATGATTTTGACATCAAGGATTCTAATTATAATAAAATCATTATTATGACGGATGCGGATACGGACGGAGCCCATATTCAAGTTTTATTATTGACGTTCTTTTTCAGACACATGCGCCCATTGATTGAACATGGTTTTGTTTATATTGCGCAGCCACCCCTTTATAGAGTTGTTATTAAAGGGAAAGAACATTATCTCTTTGATGATGAATCTTTAGACGCACTTCGAGAAAAATATGGAAAATTAGAGATTCAGCGATATAAAGGACTGGGAGAGATGAATGCCGATCAGTTATGGGAAACTACAATGGATCCAAAAACACGTTCATTGATTCAGGTTCAAATTGATGATTTTTATAAAGCTGATCGTCGTGTCACCACATTAATGGGTGATAAAGTTGATATTAGACGGGAATGGATAGAAGAAAACGTTGCATTTACATTAGAGGAGGATGATCATGGAATCTAATCTACAAAGATTGCCCCTTGAGGAAATAGTAGGGGATCGGTTTGGGCGTTACTCCAAATATATCATCCAAGAGCGCGCATTGCCTGATGTAAGAGATGGATTAAAGCCAGTTCAAAGAAGAATTTTATATGCGATGCATCGTGAAAAAAATTTCTATGACAAGGCATATAGAAAATCTGCGAAAACAGTTGGTATTGTAATCGGTAATTATCACCCACATGGTGACAGCAGTGTATATGAAGCGATGGTTAGAATGAGTCAATCATGGAAAATGAATATGCCACTGGTCGATATGCAAGGAAATAATGGATCGATTGATGATGACCCAGCGGCGGCGATGCGTTATACAGAAGCGAGACTATCTCAAATTGCGCATGCATTATTAGAAAATATAGATGAGGAAGTTGTTCCATTTGTTTTAAANTACGACGATGTAACGACAGAACCCTCAATTTTACCGGCACGGTTTCCAAATCTTCTAATTAATGGAGCAACAGGAATTGCGGCAGGTTATGCAACNAATATTCCTCCCTTTAATCTGAATGANATTTTAGATGCGGTCATTTTTAGAATGCACAACCCAAACTCAGGNCTTGATGAAATTGCGAATTTGATTAAGGGACCAGATTTCCCNACGGGAGGTATCATTCAAGGTAAAGAAGGTATCATGTCTATTTTAGAAAAGGGACGNGGCCGAATTGTCGTTAGAGCTAAAACGGAAATCATTGAGAAAAAGAATCTAACTCAAATTGTGATAACTGAATTACCATATGAAGTAATTAAGAGTAATGTAGTAAGAAAAATTGATGAACTTCGTTTCGAAAAGGCAACTGAAGGACTGGGCGATGTAATGGATGTGCGCGATGAATCAGACCGTTCTGGACTTAGAATCGTGGTAGATTGTAAAAAAGGAGCAGATGCAACTAGTATTTTAAATCTATTTTTTAAAGAAACGGATTTGCAAGTTTATTTTAATGCAAATATGGTATCCATTATTGATAAGCGTCCTCAATTGACAGGTGTGATTGAAATCATAGATGCCTATATAGAATTTAGAAAAGAAGTGGTATTAAACCGTTCTAAATATAGATACAGCAAGAAAGAAGCCCGACTTCATATTGTAGAAGGGTTAATAAAGGCAGTTAGTATTCTTGATGAAATTATTGCGACTATTAGAGCATCTAAAAATAGAAGTGATTCTAGAGATAATTTAATCCGTGAGTTTAATTTTACACATGAACAAGCTAGCGCTATTGTTGATTTACAGTTATATCGTTTATCTTCAACAGATATTGTGAGTCTACGCGAAGAGTTTGCGAAGCTTGCGAATGAACTTGAAGAATTATCAATGATAATAAATGATGAAAATATTCTTAAGATGGTTTTGATCAAAGAGTTTAATGATTTAAAGGATACGTTTAACACACCACGCCGTTCGAAAATAGAGGATGAGATATCAGAACTAGAAATTGATCATTTAAGCTTAATAAACAATGAAGACGTGATGTTGACGTTAAGTGAAGAAGGGTATATTAAACGCGTCAGCATGCGCTCATACAATTCTTCTCAACAAAATACCATTGCTTTAAATGAGGCCGATCGCCCCATTCTAATTGGACAAGTGGAAACCTTAAACCAAATTGTCTTTATTACCAATCAGGGGAGGTATGGGCACCAACTAATTCATGATCTAGAAGAATTCAGATGGCGTGACATTGGAAATCATTTAAATAAGTACGTAAAATTAAATCCTGGTGAAAAGATTATTAATGGATTTATCGTGGATGATTTTGACACCAATATGTTTATTGTCTCTGTTACAAAAAATGGAATTGTAAAGAAAAGTACTATTAAAGATTTAGAAGTAGTGCGAAACAATCGATTATATGAGATGATTAACTTGGAAGAAGATGATGTATTGATTGGTAGTCATCTTGCGTTTGATACAGATCACTTACTATTAGGAAGTCAATCTGGCCAATTTATGCGTTTAGAAATTTCTGATATTAATGCACAGGGATTGCGTGCTAAAGGTGTAATTGGAATGCGACTTCGTGAAGATGATGAAGTTACCGCTTCAAATGTTTTGAGTGATGAAACAGATATATATATATTGTCAGATCGTTTCCATTTCAAACGCATTAAACAGACCGATATCTTAGTAAATAATCGTAATACGATGGGAACTTTAATCGCAAGAAAAGTCAAAAGTAATCCACACCATATTAAATATATTGGTGTTGGAAACATTAATGATGCGATTACACTTTATAAAGACGATCTATCTGTAATCGATGTTAAGGATATCCCAATTATGGATACCAGTGCTTCCTATTCACAAGTTATTAAAGATAAGGACTTTTATGTTTTAAATAAATTGAAATATTCTGAGAAGGTACCTTTTGAAAAAGAAGTAGAACCAATCAAATTAGATATTTAGAAAGGATGTTTATGATAGAAAAGCATTGTATGGGTTGTGGTGCATTACTACAAACCAATGATCCGGATTCAAATGGTTATGCGAAATCATTAGATCACACTTTTTGTCAATCATGTTTTCGATTGCGCCATTATCGTGATTTCAAACATGTTCGATCTGAAGTAAATACTGACAAAACATTAGAATTTATTGAAAATTTTGAGGGACATATTTTTTGGATTGTTGATGTCATGCAACTTAATCAAAGTCTACATAGTGGTTTGATTCGAGCTTTGAGTAAGAAAGATGTTGTATTGGTTGTTAATAAACGTGATTTACTTCCGAAAGCCGTTTATGACGAAAAATTAAAGCGCAATATCCTATCTTTACTCAAAGATTATAAAATAACTTTAATGGATGTTGTGTTTGTTTCAGCTAATAAGCGTATGACACTAAAACCACTCTGGCCGTATTTAGAGGATGCATCAGTCGCATTTGTGGGATGCATTAATGCTGGAAAATCATCACTTCTTAATACATTATTAGGTGAGGATGTTCTATCAGTGTCACCCGTCTCTAATACTACAGCTGAAATTATTCGTATTGAAACGGAAGATTTTGAAGTATATGATACGCCAGGCTTTATTAAAGAATCTAAAATTCATGAAAAACTAAATGATGAAACTTTGACTCAATTGGCCCCAACCAAAACGATTAAGCCAACCGTAATTCAAATTTATGAACCACAGACAATTATGTTGGGAAATCTTGGTTATATAGAAATTATACCAGATGCAC